>JACCDI011981582.1_pt1 | contig 27219 bp, 28 predicted proteins | sample 7442791 | NCBI WGS metagenome assembly JACCDI01 (sample SAMN15323434, study PRJNA562643) | freshwater metagenome | isolation source: river surface water | place: USA:Blue River Watershed | collected 2017-08-15
CGCAAGCCACTTTTGATTGTGGATCGAATGCTAAAAAGTTGTCGATTAAGGCGTCAGAAATCTGATCCGCTACTTTGTCTGGATGTCCTTCAGAAACACTCTCAGAAGTAAATAAATAAGGCATGTTCTTTTGTTTATCTATTTTTGAAAAATAATGTAAGTAAATGATATAACTTTAAGCATCCCTCTATAAAATAAATTAAGAAACTATACTAATTTGTTAAATTCTTAAACAATAAAAATGACTAAACTAAAATTATTTCACTATTCGATCACCAAAGCCCTTACCGAAAATTGTAAGGAAAATGTATTTAAAATAGGCTAGGGTATTAAATTCATGAATCATTTTTGAATCTGTATCAGCCAAAAGTTGAGGAGTGGACATGTCAATTTTATTAATTTGTGCCAAACCTGTAATTCCTGGACGAACTTTATATACCCCTCGTAAATCACGCTTTTCAATTAAATCATCTTGATTAAATAAATTAGGCCTAGGACCGACTAAACTCATATCACCAAACAATACATTACAAAGCTGAGGAAGTTCATCCAATTTAGATTTCCTTAAAAAGCTACCAAATTTTGTAATCGAAGAGGTGTCAGTTAAATGAGTAGCTACTGAGGAAGCATTCAAATGCATGGAACGGAACTTCATTAAATGAAATGGCTTCTTATTCTTACCAACGCGCTCTTGCCGAAATATTGGCGAACCAGTATCAAATAAACCTATCAATAGTATAACAAACATAATAGGACACAACATTAAAATGCCTATTAATGAAAATAAAATATCAAAAATTCTTAACATTAATTTATAATAGAAATTTTAAAACCCTCTAACACAGGTGTCGGGTTCCACCCGAATGATGCCCTAGCCTTTGAATCATTAAATGTCAAGTCAGAAATAATTTTTCTGAGCTTATTTGTGTTTAACAGTGCATTACTCCCTAGAAAATCTCCAAAATAGGCTGCTAATTTAGCTAGCCATAAACACATATTTAGAGGCCTATTTTTATTTAACTGAAAGGAAATGCAATTTGAGATTTCAGAAAAAGAAGGATGATGACCATCAGTTAAATTATAGATACCACCAATAGCAGCAACCTTTAATATAGCATTTGCAATATCACTAGCTAAAACCATGCTTTTTTTTGCCTTTCCTCCAGCTATATTAAAATAGTACCCCTTTTGAATACCTTTAATCATAGCCCCGAGATTCCCTGGGGGATTTTGACCTACAACTAATGGCAAACGCAAAATTGTGCAAATGACATTATTTTTTTTGCACCATTCCTTGACTAAGTTCTCAGCATGAATTTTACTTAAACCATAATCATCCGTTGCATTTAATGGATGATCTTCATTTATACTATAACCAAAATCTTGTCCATAAACAGAAACAGAGCTTATCAAAATAAAAGAATTAGGTAATTTTTTAGAAACTGAGATACTATTTAACAGATTTTCTGTGTAAGAAACATTTACCGTAAAAAAATCATTTTGTTGATTTTTATTTGGGGGAACATGTGCCTTACCGGCACAATGAACTATTATTTCTGCGGAAGGAAATGTAGATATAACAGACTTGAAATCATACAAAAAAGATGCATCTCTCCTTCCAATTGAATGTATCTCATGATCCGCAGATAATACATTATTTAAAATGTTGCCCAAAAAACCAGTATTACCAGTTAACCCGATCCGCATTATTATTATTTGTATAAAAATAAAAAAAATTTCTTTTAAAGAGAAGATATACAGCAATCAACAATTCAAAAGTATAAACAAATATCCAATTATAAAAATTATCAATTAGTTTTAATTTATATAAAACAAACATAGTGATGGGAACAAAGTAAGAAAGTAACAAAAAAGGCATCCTAACTTTACTAGAATTAATAATCAAATATAATAATGACAAAATTGATATAGAAATGCAAATTAATTCTGTAGTTATTATGTATTTATCTAAATATTTGTATTTAGAATAGAAACTTTTAAAAATATTTAAATTGACAATAAACAGTATAACTACAAATAGAATAATATGTCCAAGTACAGAAATAAATATTAAATTTATTTTTTTCTTATTATCTGATCTATTTTCTGATAAAAACAACCTGTAATACTTATTTGTTATTTGATTTTGGGTTAAAATATGTAAACCTGACAGTGTATAACAAAATAGATAATTACCATAGTTTTCAATTAAAATAACACCAGAAAAAACAACTCTATCCATTAAAGAAAAAGCAATCAGCAAAGAATTTGTTAAGTAAAGCGTAAAGCCAGTTTTAATATTGTATATTCCAATATTTACTAAGCTTATTGTTTTTTTAAAAAAGGCATTTATTTTCAAACGAAAAGAATATAGGAGATAAACAGCCCCAAATGAATAAGGAAATAGAATGTAATAATAAGTGTCTAAATTATTTCTAAACAAAATTAATAAAATCAGAACCAGGCTTACGATGATTTTACCAAAAGAATCGATTGTAAATAAACCTAGTCCTTTGAAAATAGTTGTCAGAAATGAGTAAAATGATAAGCAAAAAAAAGTTATAAAAAATGTGGGGAAATTAATTATTGAAACAGTAGATATTAAAAAATATATAATTATTATACTTCCTGTTAAAAAAAATGAAAACAGAAAAGAATAAAGGATGTATGCAAAGTTGACGGAATCTGATTTATATTTTCTGATAATTCTTAAAGAAAATCCAAGTGAAGTTCCTAAATCAGAAATCATAAACCAGAAAAAAAGAACTAAAACATAATTATACTTTGCTAACATAACAGGATCAAATGCTTTAGGTAAAAGGATTGAAAGAACTATTCGTAAAAACAAATCAATAATTAGTAAATAGTTGTTAGTAAGTATTTTACGCATTATCTAATTCTTAACACAAATAAAAATTAGATTCATAAAGTACATTCCTAACTTTCTCTTAAATATATTTATAGGATTTAATAAAGAGAGTATAGCAATAGATATTATACAAATTTTTATCCATAGAGAGTAAAGTTGTCCTCTGGTATTACTAAAATAAATCAACGCTGATCTGTATTTTTCAACTTGTATCAAATAAGATGAATTTCTAAAACTATAACTTGCATTGTGTCTTATCTTTAATTTCGATTTTTTAATACAAAAACCGGCTTTTTTTGCCTTATGTAATAATTCAGTATCTTCAAAATATAGAAAATACTCTTTATTGAATTTCCCGATTTGAAAAAAGGAACTTCTTTTCATAAGTAATCCGCAACCAGATACAAATTCTACACAATTTTCAGAATCATAAACAGGGGCATTATTTATTGAAACTGAGAAGTAATTTTTATAAATAGGCTCAATGATGCCTCTGAAACCAATCCTAAGTAAGCCACCAATAATCCATTTATAATTAGGCTCAGCAGCTAGAAAATTTTGGCTGGATCCATCTACATTCAAGATATTGAATCCAAAAATATTTTTTTCGGCACAATTATTTATTAGATGCTCAAGTTCAGCTTTGTTAAATTCTAACTCAGCATCGGGATTAAGTATGAATATATATTCTGATTTAGAAATATCAAAAAGTTTATTTATTGCATTTCCATATCCAATATTGTCTTTGCCTTCAAGTATAGTTATATGATTTAATTTATATTTTTTAATTGGATCTAAAGAATCATCAGCAGACGCATTATCATATATATAAATATTAATATTTGCTGGATCGAGATCTAAAATAGAATCAATACACTTCTTTAAAAGATCGCCTCCATTATAATTACAGACCAAAAAATCTATTGATTCTTGCATAGATAAAAATTATTATAAATTTCTTGTGAACTTTTTAACTAAGAAATATTGTAAATTTTTTGGTAGAATATAAAGTAACATAAACTTTAGTATCCTTAGTGAACTATATCTTAATCCTACAGCTTTGAATTTCATAAGGTAATAAGAGAGTTGTAAATTCTTTTTTAAATAGTCAATACCAAATCTTCTACTCAAAAAACCCTCTCCTGTTCTAACTTTAACAAGAACTGAATCTATATTTATCATCTTACAATTATGCTCATTCATTTTTAACCACAATACATAGTCCTCCCCAAAAAATAATTCTGGATATCCCCCTAACTCAAGAAATACATCTCTTCTAATTACTACAGTCACATTATTAATAGGATTTCTTATTTTGAACTCGTTAGATATATCTTGATTATTTAGGGGCACCGATCTCATACTTATCCTTTTTGTAAGAGTCTCATCCAATTCTTCTATTTGACCACCAATTAGATCATAAGAAGATTCATTCAATAATGGAATTTGTTTTAAAAAACGATCTGGCAAACTAACATCATCAGAATCCATAAATGCAACTACATCAAAAGCTGCATTTTGAACACCAAGGTTTCTTGAATAACCAGGTCCTTTTGGTGATAGTCCGGTAAAGAAGATTTTTACAGGTATTGTTAGCCGTGATGCATATAAATTTATAAACTCAAGAATGGAAGGTTGAATAGTTCCATCAATAACTATTATAAGTTCAGATGGCAATAACTTCTGATTGATTGTCACACTATCAAAAGCCTCCTTTAATTGTAATTCATTAATAGCAAAATGAACAGGAATAATAACTGAGAAAGCATATTCCATTAAAGTCAATTTTTCTTGGCTGTTATTAAATTGTAATAATTTAAATTAGGAAATAGTATAAATATTATCTGTGAGAAAGCATAAATAATTTTAGAAATACTCTTTGGAAACTTTAATTTCAATCTAGAGTATAATGGGTATGATGACTGAGACATTTCATAGTCATTAAGTCCCATATTTTCAATAACCATTTTCAATTCTGACGTTAATAATTCTCTTACGTGACCATAAAATGGGTTATAATTCATCCAATAATCAAAGTCTTCCCATACGTTTTTACCAAATAACAATTTAATACGATTGAAGATATGTGCTTGATTTGGTGTGCCAACTAAAATACTGCCGCCCACTTTTAATGATTTTAACATATTAGATAAATATTCAGTTGGTGGGAAATTAAAATGCTCAATTACATCAAAACTAGTTACAATATCTGCTGATCGGTAATCTGATTGATATGTAACAGGATTTGCCTTTATAATATCTACCCCATATTCTTTCAATCTATCTATAACTTGGTTAGTGGAACCAACTTCTCTAGCATGTTTTTCATCAAATTCATCAAATCGATCAATGCCAATACAAGAACAATTAAAAAGTCTTGAAAGGATCAAGAGATTTATACCAAGACCACATCCGTAATCGATGATTACAGGTTTATTCTTTGCCTCTGCCTTATTCAATGTTTTTATAATTATTTCTATCTCGTATATATTTTTGTCAAATGTTCTAATTAAACCTGGTCTAGATTCCTCTGGAAATGTGACAAGAATATCTGAATGAAAGAATTCTTCAACTTTTGACTTACTAAAAATTATCATTTTGTACTTTTTAAATTGTGTTAATTATTATTTAATCTCATTTGTTTTTTTAGCCAAAATAAACCGCAAGTTACCCTTACATATTCCTGACCAAACACAAAACTTATCTATTGGCCATAAAATATCAAAAACAGTTTTCCTAAACCAATTAGGACCCGCTATGTCATAAACAAAATAATGGATAAACGCACAATATCTATAATTATGAACTATCTCAAACTCGCTTTTTAAAATATCTTCAATTCTTTGGGCTGCATTCTCATGTTTTCCAACAAACTCCTCCATTGGTGTATGCCACTCCACCTCTGGTTGAATCAATTTATTAAAGTATTTACCTACATTTAAAATCTTTGTTGAATAGGTTAGCCCTTTTATTGGTAAAAGAAACTTTAATATCCATGTAATTACTCTATTTGATTTATTAGATCCAATGTCATCAATACTGATAATATAACCACCATGCTTTAATGAAAATTTCATTCTGTCGAAAAAAATATCCATTTCATCCAAATGATGAAAAGCTGACCAGCCTATGTACATATTAACAGACTCTTTCTGATCCAGAAAGGGAATATTATGGACACTATGGTTATAGTATTCAAGTGAGCCGTTTGAATTATTAATTTGTTCAAGATTTTTTGATTTCATTTCATTTGCATTGCTTATTGCAACATCTGAAATGTCATAGCCTGAAACTTTGGCACCGTTTTTTGCTCCAAGCAATGATACCCAACCTGGTCCACAACAAACGTCTATTACATTCCCGCCATTTATTTCCTTAATAATTGACAAATAAATATTAACAGATCTTCTTCCCATTATTTTTGAAGTATAACGTTCAAAGTCAAATTTTAATGGACAGTAATCATAATCAAATTCTGGAGGTACGTATTGTGACTGTCGTCGACTATAATTAAGGTGATTAAAAAACTCTTTTTCATTATTAATAGCATTTTCTAAAGATGAATTCATAATTGTTACTTGTTTATTTTATTGAAAAATTTTTGTATTATAGAGCATCATAGCCAAAATAGATAAATATTGATTACATATTTTATATAATCACTTTTTAACATAAAAAATATCTATACTAGTAAGTTGTACTAAAAAAATTAATATAGATAAGAATGTAAAATAATTCATGTAAGGGAAGAAAATCAATATTACCAAAAAGTAAAGAATACAAAAAATAAGTATTCTATCTTTTATACTAAAAACGGCTTTTTTGTATATATTAAATATTTTTTTATATAAAACATAATATATAAAAAAGAATGGCATACCCAGATATAACAATGGATGCAGAAAGTAAAAAGCATAATTATACACTTCGGCATCAGCAACTAATCCAGAAAATCCTATTCCGAACGGATTTTCTGCAATTGAAATTAACAATTCAGGTATTTGAGCAACTCGGTCACTTTGAGCATCATCCTGAGAATAATCTGTGAAAGTACTTGTAAACCTACCAGTAAAAGCATTAAAAATTGAAAAATTAAATTCAGATTCAAAAACGGAGTCTAAAAAAAGGACGCCGACTAAAATTGATACTACAATAAAAAAGAAATTAACAATAGACTTTATTGATATTGATGTTCCAAATCGAAAAGCTTCAACCACAAATGGAAATAATAATGCAACATATAAAGTGCGATAAAAAAGAGTTAGTATATATATAAAGAATATTAAATAATAAAAGATCTTAACCCAATAATTTAATGAAACATATCGTAAAATTACAAATGCAAAGACAGGATAGAAAAAACTGGGGTTTCTATTAATTTCAATACCTGCTATATTAGCCCTAAATGCTCCGTAAGATATTCCCGCTCCTATATCTCTAAAATATAATAGTATCTCAAAAAGTATATTTAAAAATATAACCAGTGAAAATATATTAACAAGTTTAGGAGTTAGTTTTATGCCACCTCTAACGTTGATAAAAAAATAAACTGAAAAAAAGATACATTCAATTAAAGGAGCAACACCAATAAAATCTACCTTATCATATCTTAAATAATCTATTAATATATTTATTAATATCAAAATAAGAGGCAACCCAATAGCAATTCCATCAACTTTATTTATCCTAAGATGATGCAGAGTTTCATCTGTTAAAAAACGTAAAATGGTTATAAGTAATCCTATTACAATAAATACAATCAAAATGGCAGCTCTAAATTTGCCAATTCCTAGCCCTTGATTTACTCCCAAAATATTAGTTAACACAAAATTATTTTGACCAATAAAAAACAGAACAATGAAGGCGTATGAGACACGCTTTAGGAAAAGCGTCATTAGCTAACGTTTTTTAGATCATAGAGCATAGAAGATTTTTTGAATATTCTAGCGTACAAATATGATAAACAGTAACATAGAAATTTAGGCGACAAATTAACTAATTGAATTAAAAAAAAAGTAAGTTTTTTATTTTTGATATAATCAATTCTATTTAAAGAATGTTTATCATAGCAGTTTAATGCTTTAAAGAAAATTAATTTTTTAAATACAGAAAAAGGGTCTAATGTTACTTTCTTTAATCTAATATCAATAAGCACATTATCAAATCCCATAATTAAGTCCGGCCAAAGTTTCAGCCAAATCTCTTGTGCTCTTGCTGACCACGAAGCATTACCATACCTTATTTTAACTATTGGCAATTTCAACCATCCCCACTGAACGTTCTGAGAACTAAAAATTATTCCTACGTGAACAAATAGGGTACCATAATACTTAAATGCTTGACCTTTAATCCAATATTCCTTTTTAATTATACATCCACCAATAAAACTAAGATAATCTATGAAATAAGTAAACAATTTATCTGCACCGGCACCGAACATGTCTTCATGATCAAGAAATTTTTCTGAAATAATTTGATTTAATTCCTTATTCCAAATACTCGAATTAACTAAAAACACATCAAGGTTTTGCCTATTTTTTAAAAACTTTACTACATTATTAATGTCAGGTCCATAAATTATATCGTCATCTGAAAACACCCAACAGTACTTACCTTTTGCTGACTGAACACCTATGTCAAGTTCTTTATCGAAGCCTTCAGCTGTTTGCATCTCTATAAAACTCAAGTCAGAATGTTTTTCAAGAAAATCCTGAACTATTAATTTAGTGTTGTCCTTTGACATTCCATCAATTATCACTAACTCTACTCTTTCTGTTAGACCACTGTAAATATTAAACAGTGTTTCTTTAAGATATAAATCTCTATTTTTTGTGGGAATTATAATACTTAAAAATATATTTTCCATGGTATTTCAAATCTTTTTTATAAAGTCTACAATTCTTGAAGAAGCGGATTTATCTTCCATTTGAATTTTATCTTGCAAGAATCTAGTAGATCTTATTCTAGATTCATTAATTAATTCTGGTGAATCGTTTATTATCTTATCCATTATTTCATACAACTCATTTTCAGAATGAATATTAATAGCAGCATTGTATTTTACATAAATATCGTCCCACCAGATCAAATTAGGAGTATTTGCTAGTAATACTATTTTTTCATCTAACAATGCATCAAAAGTTGCAGTGCTACCAAAAGTGATAAAAGCATCAACATTTGGGATATAATCACGTATATCATTTTCTTTATCAATTATGATTATATTATCTGAATCATTTTTTTTTATCCATTCTATACTTTCTAATGGATGTGGCTTTATATATAATTTTATGTTTTCTAAACTAGATACAACTTTAGCTACCATTAGCTTGAAACTATCTATAAGCCTGACGTCGTAGCTTTGATCATAACTACTAATTGCCGAATACATTGATGCGAATAGAACTTTTTTTGACTTATTACCTTCATTTAATATAAGATCTACATCTTTTTTCTTACTTAACAGATAATCAAATCTAGGGCTTCCTAAAGCAACTATTTTTGCTTTAGGAATAAAATATTCATTTTCAAACAACTCACTAAAATACTCACCCCAAACCACTATTTTATCCGCTAAACAAAACCTCCACTCTACTGATGTTGAATCATATATCCCAAATTGAATTTCAACTATTGGTATTTTACTAATTATAGCAATATTAGAATATATTCGGTTTAAAGGATCGGCAACATCACCAGATACTATTTTAGATGGTTTTATATTACTTAAGCAATTCTGTGCATTAATACAATTAACTATGTTTCTTTGGGCAAAAACTTTAAAAAACCACAAGAATAGAAGTTTTAGGCTTTTGGGAGGAATATTCTTAAAATGCATACTGACGGCCTGGAAATCATGTTTAAAAAAAACATGACACGCCCGTCTGATCTTTATTTTATACTGAAGATATTTTGAAAAATTTTTGGCCCATACATTAGAAAGAAAATTTGTTCTGTTTTCATTTCTAAATAATGATTTATAGCTTTCTGTACAAATTAACTCAGATTTTGTTAATTCTATTTCATCTTGAAGAGCTTTTAAAGTATCTCTATAAATATAACTTGAATTAGATAGTAAGAACCATTTTTCAATATTTGTATTATTTTTTTTAAAATCATAAAAACCTGAAAAAAGCTTACTAAACTCTTTCACACTATATTTAATATTTTTCAGTAAGGTCTTAATAAAATAAATGTTATGACTACCTTTTTTATGAGTTTTAAATAAAACAGGAGGTAATACATGTAAAGCCATATCTGGCTGAGCTACAGACCAAAGTGAGACCCCCTCAATAATTAAATTATCTGATATTTTTGTCCCATTAGATAGAACAAAATTGCCAATTTCTTCAATTAATTCAGCACTTAAACGTAAACCTTCAGTAACCTTGCTTTTTTTTTCTGATTTTAACATTTAATTAAAAAACTAGATATTTTTAATGATCCTTGCGGGCGTACCCCCTACAATTACATTTTCCGGTACTGATTTTGTAACAACAGCTCCAGCTGCAACAATACTATTTGAGCCAATTTCTATCCCCGGCAATAAAATTGCATTTGCTCCGATCCAACAACCCTTTCTTAAGATCACAGCCTTATCAGGAAAATAGCCTTGGTCAATTAAGGGTAAATCTAAATTTCCATATCTATGATTATTTACATAAATATGGACCCCGGCACCTAGCATTACATCATCCTCGATTTTTATAGAAATATCCATTTCGTCTATGGTTTCACCAAATAACATAGTTCCTGGGCGGATCACAACTCTACTTCCGATTTCAATTTGAGAACATCCAATGGCATATGCTCCTGGTCTGAATTCGGCATTTGCATTAAAATATCGAAATTTTTTTTGGCAAAGTGCAATCATTTTTTTTTTAAAATGCAAACGCCAATGAGTGAAAGGAACATCTGGCCCAATGCGATCTGCAACTATCGAATATTGCCACTTTTTAAAAAAATCGTAAATAAACATGTGATTTAAATTGTGTTGTGATACATCATTTCGGCCAAAGACCTTATATCATTTTTTTGAGACCAACCCAAAGATCTAATTGTTTTTGGATCACTTACAAGTTGTTTATATTCCGGTACGAAAGCATCCTCAATAACTACATGATCCTGCCAATTTAGTCCTGCCAAATTAAAAGAAATATCAAGCCATTCTTTAATACTATGACTTACACCACAACCTAAAACAGCTTCATAAAAACTGTTTTGATTAACTAATATCCATATGGACTCAACAATATCTCCGGCAAAATTAAATTCCTTTTTCACATCAATATTCCACAATTCAAGAACCTTTTGCTCATTATTTAATATACGCTTTACAGATTGTATTATCTTCTGATTTACATGTTTTTCAGACCTCAATGGACTATCATGGTTAAATAAATAACCGACATAAACATCTAGTCCAAAATGCTCTCTGTAGTATCTAGCTAAGTAGACTGTAGATATTCTAAAAACCGAATATGGACTGCTTGCCGAAAATTCAGATCCTTCATTAATAGGATCTCCATTATTTTTAAATTGCATTGCACTTCCAGATACAAATACTTTAGTCGTCAAATCAAAATGTTTAACTGATTCAAGTACATTCAGAGTTCCATTATAAATAGCACTACTATTTTCAAATAGTTGTTGGTGTTTAGTTGTTGAGATGGCTGCAAAGTGAAAAATATAGTCTGGCCTGTACTCATTTACTATCGAAAAAACAAACTCTTTATTGCTAATATCACCACTTATTCCATTTGTAATAGTTCGAGAAACAGAAATTACATTGATCAATTTTGATTTTAACAACCTTTCTAAATAAAAACCATCTTGTCCGCTAGCACCGAAAATAATTGCAGTCATAAATTAAATAATTTCAATTTCAGGCAATGGAAAAATGAATTTTCCTCCGTTTGAAATATACTCTTTTTCACGATTTAAAATATTGTCTTTAAAGTGCCAAGGTAAAACCAAAAAATAATCAGGTTTCATTGCTTTAGCTTCAGCTTCAGAAATAATAGGAATTAGTGTACCCGGTGTAAATGCGCCAAATTTTTCTTCATTCACTTCTGCGATATATGGTATCTCATTTTTAGTAAGACCACAAAATTGAAGCAAAACATTTCCTTTTGTGCTAGCGCCGTATCCAAAAACCTTTTTTCCATCAGCAACTAAAGACTTGACCAGATCAGTTAAATTTTTTCTATGTTTAAATACGCGTTCTTCAAATTCTCTATATGGTTTTGGAGAATCTAAGCCCATATCATCTTCTTGCTTTAATAACCAATTAATTATTGGATCGTTCGATTTGTATTTTGCATTTTTCTTACAAACAGTTACCGCAAAACTACCTCCATTTATAGCATTCATTTGAACGTCAACCACTCTTAATCCACATGACTCCATCATGTTTTTAACTACTTTGAGAGAATAAAATTCTAAATGTTCATGACAAATTGTATCATAACTAGTAGTTCTTAACATGCTTGGCATATAACTTTGCTCAAAGTGCCAAACACCATCATCTGCTAAACATTTTTCAATGTCTGAAACGAATTGCAAGGGTTGTTCCAAATCATAAAACATTGCTATAGATGTAATTATCTTTGCTTTTTCCGAGCCAAAAATATTTGTAAATTTATCAGCTGTAAAGAAATCTGGGATCAACGTAATATCTTCAGTATAATACTGTTTAAACTTTAATCCCGTTGGATCAATTCCTACTTTTTTATGCTTCCCAGCATATGCTTTAAGAGATGTTGCATCATTACTGCCAATATCTATTACTAGATCAGCACCTGTTAGTCCAACAAATTTTTCTAAAGTTTTGATCTTTTGCTGTAAGTGCGCGACCATTGATGCATTCAAACCAGATCTGTACCCATAATTATCACCATACATTTCATCTAAACTATAAGAATGTTTCATTTGAAGTAAACCAGTATCAGGACACCAAACTAATTCAAGTGGTCCCTTTGTGATTTTTTCAGTAGGGTCTTTAGGAAAAACACCTGTTAAATATTGTTCACCAAGTGACAATACAGTTATTAAATTTGAACTTTCGCCTATTCTGCATTTTTTTAATTCTGTGTACATATTTATTTTTCTTTTTTAATAATTTAAATTCCAGTTTGCAATATTTTCTTCAGACGCTATTAGTTTATATCGTGCGTTCGGCAGCCCATCACCTATAAAATTGAAAAGGTTCGCAGTTGCTACTGCACTTACATTATTATACTGCAGCCCTTCCTTAAAATGTATTTCATTTCCTGCCCCTCCCGCTATAATTAAAGGTGTCTTTATCCTTGAGTCATACTTTTTAATAGTTTCAAAATCATAACCAAAACCAGTGCCGTCCTTTTCGATAGAGTTTAAATAAATTTCACCTATCTCTAATTTTTCAAGATAAACCAAATACTCATCTAAATTCAAATTAATCTTTGTTATACCATCATTAATATATACTTCATGGCTACCATTATTAATTTTATAGTCTATAGATGCCACAATACTTTGTGAACCATAACGTTTAACTAAAGAAGTAACTAAATTTGGATCTTGAAATAAAACACTATTTAATACGATTTTGTCAGCCCCACTATTAAAAAGCAATTCTGCATCGTCCATATTTCTTATACCTCCTCCAGCAGCTATTGGAATAAAAACATTATTTACCAGGTTTGAAACAACCGATGCAAATTCTGTTATAGATTTATTTGATTTTGTGGCATTTAAAACAATAAGCTCGTCTAAGGAAAAAGCTATAGATTGGAATTTATAATTTTTTTCAAGCCAACTTAAACTTCCGACCTTTTGCAACCTAAAGTTACGGCTTTGCATAAAAAAACCTTCGCTATAAATCAGGGTGAATATTATTCGTTTTCTTAACATTAAAATTTTTCTATAAAATTTTTCAATAATTTCAATCCATTAGTTTGACTTAATTCAGGATGAAATTGAGTACCAGCAATATTCTCATTCTCGAAACTAGCTACAAAATCGTCTTGATAATTACAAGAACACTGATTAATATCTGTATTACTGATCATCCTATAACTGTGGGTAAAATAAAAATCTGCAAATTCGTCATTAAAGCCGTTATATAATTTTAGTTTGCTATTAACCTTTACTTGATTAAACCCAACATGAGGTACTTTGACTATTGTATTATCAAACTTTACTATATAACCATTTACATAACCTAAACCTTCATTTTGCCCGTCTTCGGTGCTAGATATACCTAAAAGCTGCATACCCAAACAAATTCCAAGCAAAGGCTTTTTATTTTCAACTACAATTTCATTGAGACATTTATCAATTTTCTTTTGTTTTATTTGAGAAATTGCTTTACCAAATGAACCTACTCCAGGTAAAATTATCTTATCTGCACTATTAAGAATTTCAAATTCAGAACCAAGAACTACATCTTCAACACCTAGGTATTTTAGTGTACTAACTATTGACCTGATATTACCCATTCCATAGTCAACAATAACTATTCTCATATTACAAAATCTTCTCCAACTGTAAATTTAGGATACCAAATACCATCAATTTTTTCAAATAGATCTTTATTTGCATATCTGTCTAAAACTGAATCAAATTCTTCTTTAGTCATTTTGTAATATTCTAAAAAAGTATCGATCAAATCGAATGGATATGCATTATCATACATTTTAACCAAGTTTAATGCTTGATCTCTTGTCATAGATCCTCTTCTTATTTCAATTCCCGCATCTTGAGTTGCACGCCCAAATCCAAATTTCAAATACATCAAATAGGCATGCAAGGTATAAAGTGACTGATCATTTTGAGAGAAATTTGTGAATGTATCTTGACTTCCTTCTTCTTTTTCGATTAAACCACAATGCTCTTTTGCAACAACATAATTTCTATACGAATCCCAAGACTCATAATAAGACCAATGGGTGAATGACAAACCTATGTTAGAAACTTCTTCATCAGTAGGGAACTTGAAAAATGCTAGATCTGCTTCAGATATATCACCATCTTCTCTAATTCTGTCGAACACAATTTGATGACCCCCTTCTAAATATATTTTTTTCATATATTCAATATCATAAAGTGGGTTGTTTTTACTATAAGTTGAACCACCATACTCCACCTCTCCATCTTCTCCGTAAAACATCAATGGTATTTTAAAATTGGCTGCAGTTTTGATACAAGCTGTATGTATTGCAATGAGCCATCCATAATATGGAAAACCTTTTTCGATAAATCCATATTTATTTAATCTATCTAAAACTACAGGGTTAGGTGAAATGTGGATATGGTCGTATCCCGACTGGATAAAATTGAAAAGATTTTGATCGCCAATAGGCAAAGACAATGCCGGACGAACGGTAACAGCCAGTGGATTCATACCATATTTATGCTTTAACATGTAAGCAACATAGGACCCATCCTTCCCTCCACTTACAGGCACGATACAATCAAAATTTCCTGTTGTAGATTTAAACTTTAATATTAATTCGTTAAGTTGTTCTTGTCGGTGAGACCAATCAACTTGCTTCTTTTCTTCCATCCACTGACAAGCATTACACCAGCCTCTATTGTCAAATGTAATTCGAGGCCTCGTAGACATGTTCAAGCAATTCTTACACCATGTTATCTTTTTTTCACTCATAGCTTAGTATATTTTATTGTAGTTGAATTAATATTTAAATAGCAGTCCATCCGCCATCTACCATCAAATTTTGACCAGTTATATAACCGGCATTATCGCTTAAAAGAAAAGTAACTGCGGGTGAGATGTCTTCTGGCGAACCCATTCTACGCATGGGAACCTTTTTTTCATACTGTTGAACAAATAATTTTTTTTGATTATCAAATATACCACCTGGAGAAACACAATTTATTCTAACACCATAGGGCCCATAATAAGAAGCAAGGTATCTGGTGAAGTTGACTATACCACCTTTGATAGCTGAATAAGCAGCTGGCATGGTCATTCCAGTACCATCATAAACTGTAAAATCAGGTCCAACAGTGCCATAAATAGAAGAAATATTAACGATAGAACCAGCGCCTTGGGATTTCATTATTTTTAGTACAGCTTGTGAACAAATAAAAACACTATTCATCTGCATATCAACATTTTTTCTCCAAGACTCTAAATCAATATCTTCAAATTTTGCACCCCAATCAGCTGTCCGGGGGTATGCATTGTTCACAAATCCATCAATTTTACCATATTTTTTAATGATTACATCAAGGGCGTTTAAAACAGACTCGCTATTTGTAACATCGCAGATCAAAGTTCCTTTTTCAATATCATTTGGGACATTCAAATCTGCAATTATACCAATTGCGCCTAAAGTTTTAATATGGCTCAAAATTGATTTTCCAATTAAACCACTCCCTCCAGTAACAACAATAATTTTATTATCAAGCTTATTCATGAATTGCTAATTTCAATACACTAATCGCATAATCAAAGTTATTCATTAAAACATCTCCTGCTTTTATTTGATCAACAAAATATTCGATCTGCCTTGTATATGTATCAATGATCCCAACTTCACTATGAAATAAAATTTTATTACTGACATTGCTAGTTACTTTATTCTGTAAAAGGTCAATTGTAAGTGTATCATCTGATGTAATAATTTCTATTTTTCTTTTTGCATCTCTCCTATAATAATTAAGAGAAATACAAGCATTAAATTCTGTATAAGCAAAAAAATACCTGGCAGAATCAATAGCATCAATGTTTAGTGAAGATCTATTCATATGTAAGCATTTCGTAGAATTAGGAAATCCAAAAAGCCAACAACAATAATCAAGTTCATGAATTAAGTCTAAATGAACGCCCCCACCCATTAATTTATTGGCACTATAAATTGCTCGAAAATCTTTTTCAGGTCTCCATTCAGGAAGGTAGGATCCACAATAGATATTTACTTCGTTAATTCTTAGATCATTAATTTTAAGGTAGTTTTTTATAAATACAATTGCCGGATAAAAGCGCATATTACACGCAACATAAGAGTTAATCCCAGATTCCTTCAATTGTTTTGAAATTTCGTCAGCATTACTAGTATTTGACAAAACAGGTTTTTCAATAAAAAGTGGGCAATTGTATTGTATCATATCTAAAATTGTGTCAGCATGAGCCGCTGTTATATTAGATATAATAACAAAATCAAGATCCGAAGGAATTTCTGATCTTTCATAAATGTTTTTCACACTTCTATATAAATCTGCACAATTGCCTGATCTAAGTGCATAGATCTGAGCATCAGGTAGATGATTCAGAATACCATCTACATGCTTCCTCCCGATAGACCCAAGACCAATAATTAATATTTTCAAAGCTCGAACCCTAGTTTATTCTTATTTATCAAAAATTCCATGAAATCAAAATCAATTGGATGATCTAAATCAAAACATATATGATCCATCACATGAATTAACGACCTATTACTAATGGTCTTCGGGTTTTCTTGATCAAAAAAAGTTCTTCTATAAAAATAAAATGAAGCATTTAGATCAAAAATGGCAGGTGCTGATTGTCTTGTAAGAAAATTTCCTTCTTTTACAAGACCATAATATCCATCCGCTTTTTGTTGTACCATATTAAAATAGGGATTCCGATTAGCAGGATTAACGGAAAATAAATTTAGTGCGTGAGGATTATTTAACATTTTTTCAAACCCGATCAATAGATCGTCTAAATTTCTAAGTGGAGAAGAAATATCTAAGTCTAATATATAATCGTATTTTTTTTGTCTTGTTGACTCTTCATAAGATAATACATGCAAAATGGTTTCCATCTTTCCTGTATTATCCAATGAAATATCATCAGGCCTAATATAATTTGTTTTCAACCCGTATTTTTCTGCTACTTTCTTTATGTCAAAACTATCTGTTGATAGGGCAATATCAGCTTTATGAATAGCTGAAAAAGAATTAGCATGGGCAATACTATAAGCAATTAGTGGCAATCCATCTATCAATCTAATATTTTTCCCAGGTATTCCTTTTGAGCCCCCACGTGCACAAAGTGTAATAAGTATTTCCATTAAAACTTAACGTTTTTTATATCATTCTGGGCTTTTTGGTAATCCTGAGGATTCCCAATATCTAACCAATAGCCTGAAAGAGGATATGAGGTAACTTTTGAACCCATTTTGATCAATCGATCCATTAGATCTGTTGCATTAAAAAATTGATCTTTAGGTATAACTTCTAAAGCAGATCTTTTAATCAAATAGATGCCTCCATTTGAATAATAAGTGTAGGTAGGCTTCTCTATAAAATTTAAAATTGTATCATTCTCGGTTTCCAAAACCGCATATGGAATATTCACCAGATACGGAATAGTTACAACAGACATGTCTGCATCTTTTCTAAGAAACTCAAGAAAAAAATGTTCGTAATCTAAATTTGTCAATAGATCTGAGTTTGTGACGAGTACATAATCGTGTTTAAAATTGTCCACTTTAGAAATGGCTCCAATTGTACCTAGGGGTTCATCTTCACAAATGTATTTTACATGAATGTTCCTATTCTCTCCATTACCAAAATATTCTTCAATTTGCTCACCAAGATAATTTACTGAGATCCAAAAATCATCTATTCCAAAAATGCTTAACCTAGTTAAGTTATGATCAATAATTGGCTTATCACCCACCAATAATAATGGTTTTGGAACTTTATCAGTAAGAGGTGAAAGTCGTTGCCCTCTTCCTCCTGCCATTAAAACAGCATCAATGGGTAAATAAGATTTTAATTCCCCAAAATTAACAACATTGACTACTTTATCAACTTCATCTACAATGGGAATTATTCTAAAATTACTTTCTCTATACTCAATTATTTTTTTAATATCTTCCTTCCCTTTCCTAATAAACCTTGGATGGCGTTGAATGATTAATTTAATATTTTGATTAATTGAGATCCCCCTAATTAATCCTCTTCTTACATCTCCATCTGTTAGGGCTCCAACAAGTACTCCTTCTTCATTTATCACAAACAATATGGCATCCTTACCTAGCTTGTCTAATTGTAGCAATGCGGCCTCAATTGTACTTTCAACTTTTATCAGGTGATTCTTATAAGAAATCATTTGTCAATGAATTTGATAATTTGAAAAGCCTCTGCATGTTCTACACCCACAGATGCACCTCTATACACCGATAAGGCCTCTACATTTCTTATACTTCTTGGAAAAGGATGATCACTCAATTCTGAATCAAAAATTTGTAGAATTCTGATCTTCTCTTCCAAGAATCCAGTAATATCTATAAAATAATTTGGAAGAAATACTTTCTCAGGTAAACTTGGTGCAAATTCGGTTTCCGATATACATTCATACATTAATACTTGTTTAATGTAGGGATATCTAAATGACTTTGTACAAGCGGCTACTGCATCAAAAAGAAATCTATGATCAGAATGAGCATCAGACCTATTTAATGTATATATAATTTCAGGCTCAACTTCTGTAAAAATTTTTGAGATATCTGGGATTAATGTCTTTAAAGAAGAGCTTGAAAGTGACATTGTAGGGTATCCCATTTGGAATACTTTCTGAAAACCGAACGCTTCGGTAACACTTTCAATTTCTCTTTTTCTACTTTCTACTCTATCACTTGTAAAACCTTGTTCAGTAGATACACAAGTTACAATTATCCAATACAATTCATCACCATTGGATCTATGTTTTAAAAGTGATCCGCCAACACCTAAAGTTTCATCATCTGGATGTGCAGATATAACAATTACTTTTCTTGATCTTTTCATAAAAAATAGGAATTAACAACCGGCAACTCTAAGATCTCATGTTCGTGGATCAGGATAGAAGCATCCGCAGTTTTCACTTCAATAACATTTCCAATTAGTTTTAAAATTTTACCGGGTTCAATATTATTACCCATAAATTTGCCAGGCTCAACTTTCCAAATTTTATGTTCCAATCCCTCATAATTACAGTGTGCACCAGCATATGGTTTACTCAAAGCTCTTACAAGGTTGCAAATATCCTTTGTTGTCATTCTAAAGTCAATGTAACCGTCCCGCTTTCCTCTCTTACGCCATTGATTCCCAAGTGTTGGATCTTGGGGTACTCTTGTAAAATTTCCTGTTATCAATTGAGGTAAAAATTCTTCAATTTGTAATAAGGCCGTTCTTGTCATTTTTTTATATAATTCTGATGCAGATTCTTCAAAGGCAATAGTAAATTTTTTTTGATTAAGTAAATCACCACCATCCGCACTTTCATCCATAAAGAAAAAAGTAGATGCACTCTCATCAAGACCTAATACTTTAGCCCATATAAGTGGATGCCTACCTTTATTATTTGGCAAATCTGCTGGATGGTATCCAACTACGCCCATCCTAGCAACATTAAGCAACTCTTCCTTTAAAAGACTTGACCATCCAAAGCAAAACATAATATCTGGATCATGAGATCTTATCCAAGAGATATTATTGGGGTGGTTGATATCTCTTACTTGCTTAACTGGTATATTATTTTGATCAGCAAATGCAGTCAAATCACAAAAATCGGCATTAAAATCTGATGCTTCTTTTGTCACAATCCCAACAATATCTGCCTTGATCTCTATAAGCTTTTTTAGACAATCAAATGAAAATCCAACACACCCTATAAACACTATCCGCATACACTAGTTAAATTATAAAATTTCTTTTTTAATATCCCTTTAGAATCAATACTCCTAAGAACAGTGATTATCTTATCTGAAGAATTACCTGTTCCATATAAATTTTCTAACGTATAAAGGCTTTTTTTAAATGGTGCTGATTTTGCAATCTCAAATGCTTTTAAAATTGAATCCTTTGTTGGTTCGCAATCAATTACACTTTTTGACTTAAGTCTTCCCCTCTGTCTATCACCTATATTTATCGTTGGAATTTTAAAACTAGGAACTTCGATTAACCCACTAGAAGAATTGCCAACAACCATATCGACGTGCTGCAATAATGACAAATATCTTAATTGTCCTAAAGAAATAAAAGCTACAGATTTATTAGAATGTGTTGCTACATATTGATCAATTAATGAAATTATTATCCTTCCATCAGTATCTGCATTAGGCTTTGTAAAAATAATATTTGTATCTTGAAGTGAATCTATAGCTTCTAATAACTCTAAAAACTGATTTTCTGCAGTGGCGTCTTCTAAAGTAACTGGATGAAATGTAACTAAAATATTATTTTTCGCAAATTTGAAATTCATAGAATTTTCAGTTGCAGATCTATCCATCAATTGAAGTCGATTAATATTCTCAATTCCTAAGGCTCCTACATTGAAAACTCGATTAGGATTTTCACCTAATTGTATAACCCGGGTTCTATATTCTTCGGTTGATGTAAAATGCAAATGAGCCATTTTTGTAATTGAATGCCTGATTGATTCATCAATTAAACCTTCAGTAGCCTCCCCTCCGTGGCAATGCGCTATTGGAATCTTGCAAACCATTGCAGCTGCAGCTGCAGCAAAAATCTCAAACCTATCACCCAACATTAAAAAAATATCAGGTTTTAATCTTTGAAAAGCCTCAGAAAATCCTATAATCCCCAATCCAATACTTTTTGAAACACCAACTGATGTGTCAGAAGATAATAGAATTTCAATTTTTTCATCTATAAAAAAGCCATCATTTTCAATTTGCTGGTAAGTTAATCCAAACTCAGGCGCAAGATGCATGCCAGTAACACACAATTGTAAATCAAAGTCTTTTGATTCTTGAATTCTCTTTAGAGTCCAATACAGAAGTCCATATTCAGCTCTTGTTCCAGTAATTACACAAATTTTTTTATTCATACATCATTAAAATCTACCATTTGAAATGCCTTTACTGAGACTTTAAGAGGTTTGCCAATTATTGTTTCAATCTTCATCGGACTAATACCATTTCCTGGACGTAATGCAATTAAATCTACCTTACTAAGTAATTCACCTTTTTCAATATTCCTATTATAGTGTAAACTTTTTCTTACAATAGAAATATTTTTTAACTCAGAATTACTAGGTTTTTTAATGCCTGTTCCTGAAATAGCTTTTTCAATATTTCTTATAGACTTCACCATTTCCTTTAATTCAGCAGGCTCAAGAGATGCGGCGTGATCTGGTCCTGACATTTTTCTACTTATTGTAAAATGCTTTTCTATAACACTAGCTCCTAATGCAACGGCTGCTATAGGCACTTCTATACCTATTGTATGATCTGAATAACCTATTTTAACGCTAAATGCATCCTTTATTGAATGCATGGCAAATAAATTCACATCATCAAAAGGTGTTGGATATTCTGTGTTACAGTGTAAAATAGTAATATTTGATATTGAAATTCCTTCTATCGTAAAAATATCTAAAGCAGCATTAATATCTTCTAAACTCGCCATTCCTGTTGAAAGCACTATGGGTTTACCCTTTCTAGCTATGTGAAGCAAATACTCTCTGTTTGTGATCTCGCCGGAAGGAATCTTGTAGAAATCAATACCAAATTTATCTAGAAAATCAATACTTTCTTCATCAAAGCCAGTTGATAGAAATTTTACGCCAAGTTGAGCTGACTTAGCTAACAAGATTGGATACCATTCTGATGGCATTTCGAGTTTCTTAAGCATTTGATATTGTGAATCATCACCATCATTAATATTATCTATCTGATACTGTGCTTTTTTGGCAAGTCTACTAACGATTTTATCAGCTTTAAATGTTTGGAATTTTACATAATCAGCACCAGCATCTGCTGCTATTTCAATTAATTTTATTGCATTTTGTAAATCTCCATTATGATTTACTCCTGCTTCGGCTATAATGATTACCTTGTTCATGCTAGATAAAATGATGAGGGTTACCTACAATTTTTTTTCCATCAGGAATATTAGACAAAACAACTGTCCCTGCTCCAATAATAACATTTTTACCAATAATTACACCCTGTTTAACGACTGCATTTGCTCCAATAAATGTTCCTGCACCTACTTTTACATTCCCTGCCAAAACAACTCCTGGTGCTATGTGAACATTATCATTAATTTCACAATCATGTTCAATAATACAGCCTGTATTTAAAAGTACATTATTGCCAATTTTCGCAAATGTATTAATACTTACGTTTCGATTAATAAAAACACCCTCGCCAATTGTTGTATATCTTGAAATAGACGCTGATGAATTTATTAATGATATGACTTTTTTCCCTTTTTGAACGATTTTATTATAGATTAATTCACGAAGTATATTGTCTCCTATTCCCAATAAAAAGTCAATGTCAAAATCCCACCATTTGAAATCAGGATGTGATTCATTTCCTAAATATTCCAGATTAAAAGGATTCGTAGAATTTAATGATTTTTCAGTATACCCTAAAACATTTAGATTATTTTCAAAAGCAGTGTCAGCGACTACAAAACCGTGACCAGAATACCCTATTAAAATAATTTTTCTATCTGACACTACTAGGTATATTTACAATTCTATCTTCTAAATACAAGGCATTAAACTGATAATCTTTTTGATATCTTGAATACAAAGTAGATTTAAAAATCAATTGCCAAATTGGCCTTGTCATTACTCCATTTTTATTAGTTTCTTTTAAAAAAGAGTCCCTATCATTTTTACTTTCTAGTTCCACACACATTAACCAATAATTTGCTTTTGTTTGAGGCAATTCTGTGCGAAAATTAATTCCTTTGGAATTAAAAAACAAATTATACTCCTGTGCAAGAATTCGTTTGCTATCAATAAACATATTTAGTTGCTCCAATTGAGCACATGCTAAAGCTGCATTTAAATTTGGCATTCTAAAGTTGTACCCAACATCATCATGAACATATTCATATGGGTGAGGGACTTTTGCAGTTGTAGTTAAATGCTTTGCTTTAATTCCTAATGCAACATCATTTGTTACAATAGCACCACCTCCACCACTTGTTACAATTTTGTTACCATTAAAAGAGAAGACACCTAATTTGCCAAAACTACCAATAGGATTCGAATGATATTCACAACCAATAGCTTCAGCTGCATCTTCAACAAGAGGGATGTTCCATTTGTTACATACTTTCAATAATTCATTCATGTGCACCGGAAATCCAAACGTATGCATTGGCATACATGCAGCAATTTTTTTATTCGTTTTCTTGTTGTAACATTCACCATCTCGCATTTCACCAAATTCTTCTAAAAATGCCTCGACAGCATTTGGTGACAGCCCCATTGTATCTAAATCAACATCAATAAAAATTGGAGCTGCACCGTTATAGATAATGGCATTGATTGTGGCAATAAAAGTTAGAGCTTGAGTTATGACTTCATCTCCATGATTTACACCCGCTAGTCTTAAAGCAACTTGAAGAGCAGAAGTACCATTAACCACAGCTATTGACTTATTTGTGCCAGAAATTGCAGACATCATTAACTCAAACTTGTCTACATAAGCGCCAACTGATGATACAAATGTAGAATCTATTGTATCAAGAACATACTTCTTCTCATTCCCTGAAAACCTTGGTTCGTGTAACGGAATAAACTCTTTGTTCTCAAATTGTTTTTTAATGAAGCCTATTATTTCAGAATAATTAGACATTATAAATATCGGATTTATATTGATGCAAATTTTCTTTTTTAGAAAACCACTCTACTGTTTCCACTAAACCCTTTTCAAGACTATATGTTTGCTCCCAATCTGTGAATGATTTTAATTTTTCATTTGATCCAAATAATCTAAAAACTTCGGATTTTTCTGGTCTTAGTCTAATCGAATCAGAAACAATCCTAGCATTAGGGTTTATTTGATTTATTAAAAATTGTGCCAAATCACCAACAGTAATTTCTGATTGAGTTGCTATATTTACTTCGTGCCCAATTAGTTTCTCGCATCCTGCAATTTTTATAAATCCATTTACCGTGTCCTTAATAAAAAGCAGGTCTCTCGTAGGAGTAATATCACCTAGCTTTATTTCTTGAACACCATTTAATAACTGAGAAATAATTGTAGGTATTACTGCCCTAGCAGATTGTCTAGGACCAAAAGTATTGAACGGCCGAACAATAGTCAAAGGCAAATCAAACGATCTATAAAATGAATCAGCAATAGCATCAGCACCTATTTTTGAAGCTGAATAAGGAGACTGAGGTTGTTTTGGATGTAGTTCAGTGATTGGTACAAATTGAGCTGTACCATAAACTTCGGATGTTGAAGTAACTATAACACGACTAACATTATTATCTCTTGCTGCTTGGATTATATTTAGAGTACCCCTAACATTAGTATCTATGTAAGAATCTGGTGAATGATAACTAAATGGTATTGCAATCAAAGCAGCCAAATGAAATATTACATCAATTCCTTTAACTGCTTCTCTGACTCCATTTGGATCACGAATGTCGCCAGGGAAAAAATCAATTTTTTTTACAAATTCAAGTGGTAAAGTGTCAAGCCAGCCGTTTGAACCGAAAGAATTATAATATACAAATGCCCTAACCTTATATCCTTCTCTTATTAAAGTTTCTGTCAGGTGGGAACCTATAAATCCATCAGCCCCTGTAACTAAAATACGATCGTTTTTATTTAACATTTCTGTATTCATTATTTAAATCTTGTAATACCATTTCATTAACCAATTCATCTAATTTATATTTTGGTTTCCATCCTAACTTATCATTTGCTTTTGTTGCATCCCCAATTAATAGATCAACTTCGGTTGGCCTGTAATATTTAGGGTCAACCTCAACAACGATTTTTCCAATTTCTAAATTAAATTCTCCATTGCACTTTAGCACTTTGGCAATTTCTTTTTCATTACTGCCTTCAAATTCAATTTCAATACCTACTGCCATAAAACTTTTTTTTACAAACTCTCTTACAGTTGTTGTAACACCAGTAGCTAAAACAAAATCTTCAGGTTTTTCTTGCTGTAAAATCAAATACATACCCTCAACATAATCTTTTGCATGTCCCCAATCCCTTTGAGCATTTAAATTCCCTAAATATAATTTTTCTTGACGTTTTAGAGATATTTTCGCTACAGCTCTGGTGATTTTCCTTGTTACAAAAGTTTCTCCACGAAGTGGAGATTCATGATTAAACAAAATTCCATTGCACGCAAACATGTTGTAAGCTTCCCTATAATTTACTGTTATCCAATATGCGTAAAGTTTTGCAACAGCATATGGTGACCTTGGGTAAAATGGTGTTAATTCTGATTGTGGCACAGCCTGGACAAGTCCATACAATTCTGAAGTTGATGCTTGATATATTTTCGTTTTCTCAATTAAACCTAATAGGCGTACTGCTTCGAGAATTCGCAATGTACCTATTCCATCAGCATTCGCTGTGTATTCAGGCATTTCGAAGCTTACATGTACATGACTCATTGCAGCAAGATTGTAAATCTCATCTGGTTGTACTTCTTGTATTATTCTAATTAGATTAGTACTATCTGTTAAATCACCATGATGTAAGATAAAATTATTATCTTTTTCATGCCAATCTCTAATTAAGTGGTCAATCCTTTGTGTGTTAAAAATAGATGATCTTCTTCTTATACCGTGAACTTCATATCCTTTGTTTAATAACAATTCCGATAGATATGCTCCATCTTGTCCATTTACACCTGTTATTAGTGCTTTTTTCATATTTATATTTCTTTAAAACAATACTCACAAAACTGCGCACATTAAACCTATTTTTCAACCTTTTTAAATAACCCATAAACAAAAAATTAAACATGTAAAATTGTTAATTTTCAGCTTATTAATTATTTATGACTATCTGCAAATAACCTGGATTAGTGTGGACCACACTAATCCATTCCTACCACTTTCCCACCCATATCAAGCTTCTCAAAAACACTGTTATTGCTAACAAACTCCGGTACAATTTCTTTCATTTTTGCTACCAGATACATTTCACTTTCGGCTTGGTTAATAAGAGTAACTAACGAGTTAAAATGATTTTTTATTTCTTCAAAAGCAACGTCACGAACCTTTGCAATCATTATTTTATCGTGGTAAGTGTTACCAGTATTTTCACCATCGTTTAAAAGCTCTTCATATAGTTTTTCGCCAGGGCGGAGGCCACTATACACAATATCAATATCAATATTAGGGATAAGGCCGTATAAACGAATCATTTTTTTAGCCAAATCAGCAATGGCAACTGGCTGGCCCATGTCAAATACAAATATCTCACCACCATTACCCATACTGCCTGCCTCTAAAACTAGTTGGCAAGCCTCAGGGATGGTCATAAAATAACGCGTAATGTTAGGGTGCGTAACCGTTATAGGGCCACCCTTTTCTATTTGTTGCTTAAACCTATTAATTACAGATCCGTTAGAACCTAGTA
>JACCDI011169201.1_pt1 | contig 27218 bp, 16 predicted proteins | sample 7442791 | NCBI WGS metagenome assembly JACCDI01 (sample SAMN15323434, study PRJNA562643) | freshwater metagenome | isolation source: river surface water | place: USA:Blue River Watershed | collected 2017-08-15
GTTTGGCTTATAAAGAGCAATCATCTTTTTTTCGATTTGTTTGCTTTAAAAATTACTAGATTTCTATAATGCAAATGTAGAAAATAAAAAAAATCCTTGTTAAAGGATTTTAATTGAAGTTATTAACAATCGATTGAAGTCAATAAAATAAGGACTTTACATTTTATTTAGAAAATGTAACTGTCAACTGCTTTATCCAATTCTTCGCTGATGATTTTAGCATATACTTGCGTTGTGCTGATGTCCCGGTGGTCCATTAATTTTGAAACGTGCTCAATTCTCATACCATTATTTAACGCATTTGTTGCAAAACTGTGTCTTGATAAATGGAAAGAAAGGTCGAAAGGTAACTTCATTTTTTCTCCCATTTTTTTAAGATGCCAATTTGCCAATTTATTGAAAGCTGCTGTTTGAAAATAACGTTTTGCTTCGCTGTTCAAATAACCTTCTTTATCGACAATAACCGGGAAGATAAAATCATCGTGATTGGCATTTTCCTTTTTGTATTTCTCTAAAATATCAATAGCCACTTTTCCAATTTTGAACTGGTGTACTCTTCCAGTTTTACGAATGTGTTTTTGAATTTTATTTTCCGCTTCATTGTAATTTGAATATTGCATTTCGATAACATCACTAAAACGTAATCCTCCTGCATAAATAGAGAAAAGGAATAAATCTCTCCACATCATAGCTTTTTTGCCTTCTATTAGCTTTAATTGGGTTAAATCGTCAATCTGTACTTTAGTAAGAAATAATCTTTTAGAAGAGCTAATTTTGAGGGTTATTTTGCTAAATGGAAACATTGTTTCAGGAATTACTTCTTCACGAATTGCATCTCTAAAAATGGTTCCGAGTACAATTATCGAAAGTCGTTGCGTTGTATCTCCGTTGCCTAATACATTGCCTAAATGAAATTTATAGTCATTTAATAAAGCTACCGTAATTTCATCAAAATATACATCCTTTGTTCCCATATATTTTTCAAATTTATCAACCTGAGAAGTGTATGCTTTGTATGTGGAATAAGAAACAGTGCTTTTTATTTTCTCTAATCTCTTTCTAGCATATTCAAAAAAGTTTGGCACTTCTTTTCCCTTTATGGCTTCTTTTAGCTTTTTAACCGATACGGTTTTTATTTTGCGTTCCATATCTGCAACTTGACCTTCGGCATCAGCAATCTTTTGAGATAATGCAGCATTCATCCGGGCACTATTGGAATGGTTCTTTTTTACTTTCTGCTTTACTTCATCCCACTCGTTCTCTTTGAGCTTTACTCCAGCAGTGATAAATTTCGTTTTTCTATCTTTTATAATTCGGATATACAAAGGGCTGTGTCCTGTTTGATCTACCTGGTGCGTTCTTAAAATAAGTTTAATTGATGCCATAAAGTTAGTAATTTAGAAAGGTTGTACTATATTTGTAAAAGAAAGCAAACGAGTGAAAGTGTTGTAAATACTAGGCTTTCAATCGGGTGCATCGTGATACGAAGGTACAACATTGGGTACAACAAAACAAGTATTTCGTTGCTTTTTTGTGCTTTATTCTGCTTTTACTAATTTCACAATGTCAATGAATACGGCACTTTAAGTGCAAATGGGAGGGTGGAATGAAAAGTTGTAGATAACTAAAATATATCAGTCATAAAATTAAAAAAATAGACGTTAATAGTTCGATTACGAGTATCGTTCTTAAAGATCCTGTTTATCCGTTTGAGGTAACTTTATTTTATAAAGTTTGGGTAAAAGAAAATGTAATTGAGCAATGGACCGAGATAAAACACAGTGAAAAGAAAGCAGTATTGTTACAAAAATACGCTTCGGCAAATTTGTTTTTTGGAGGAAAAGATTTCTATCTTACCAGCTTTCAAGGAGAATATCTAAAAGAAATGCAACCTGTTGAAACTAAGCTTCTACAGGGAATAAGATCTTTAGATACAAAATTAGGAACCAGAGCGATGCTCACACAAACTCCTAATTTTATGGTTTCTTTTGGCAAACCAGCATCAGAAAATGAAGGCTCAGTGATGTTAGGTCAATTGGCTTGGAGCAGCAATTTTAAACTTGAATTTGAAATTGACTCTAATAAAAATCTTAGGCTAATTGCCGGAATCAATCCTTTTGCTTCTGAATATTCATTGGCTCCAAACGAAATTTTTAAAACACCTTCTTTAATTTATGCGCTTTCTAATAATGGTACAGGAGAAGCCAGTAGGAATCTACACAATTGGGCAAGAAAATACAGACTCCTTGATGGTCAAGGTGAACGACTTACCTTATTGAATAATTGGGAAGCCACTTATTTTGATTTTGATGAAAACAAACTTAAAGACTTGTTTAAAGATGCCAAAGATTTGGGTGTAGATATGTTTTTATTAGACGATGGATGGTTTGGCAATAAATATCCAAGAAACAATGACGATGCTGGTCTTGGCGACTGGCAAGAAAATAAAAAGAAACTCCCAAGTGGCATCGGTTATTTGGTAAAAGAGGCCAAAAAAGAAGGGATTAAATTTGGTATTTGGATAGAGCCAGAAATGGTAAATCCTAGAAGTGAATTATACGAAAAACATATAGACTGGGTCATTCGACAGCCAGAAAGACCAGAGATTTATTATAGAAATCAGCTCGTTTTAGATTTATCGAATCCAGAAGTTCAAGATTTTGTATTTGGAATCGTAGACGATTTATTTGTGAAAAACCCTGAATTAGCCTTTATAAAATGGGATTGCAATGCGACGATTTATAACGCTTATTCCGCATATCTTAATAAAAGTGGATTGCCACAATCTAATTTATTTGTAGATTACACCCGAGGACTATATAAAGTCCTTCAGAGAATTCGAGCAAAATATCCAAAAGTTCCAATGATGCTATGTTCGGGTGGAGGTGGCCGTGGTGATTATGAATTTTTGAAGTATTTTACAGAATTTTGGCCAACAGATGATACCGAACCTTTAGAAAGAGTTTTTGTTCAATGGGACTATTCTTATTTTTTCCCAGCAATTGCAACATGTAACCACGTCACGGATTGGGGGAAACAACCCCTAAAATTTAGAGTAGATGTGGCTAGTATGGGAAAATTGGGCTTTGATATTGTAGCTAGTAAATTAAACACTGATGATAAAACATTTTGCAAACAAGCAATAAAAAATTACAATTCATTTAAAGATATAGTATGGCATGGGGATATGTTTCGTCTGGTGAATCCACACGAAAACAATATTGCAGCATTGATGTATGTGAATCTAGAGAAAAGCAAAGCAGTTGTTTTTAACTACTTAGTGAATAATCGATTTAATATCACTGCAACTGAGCGGCCAGTTGTTTTAAATGGATTGGATCCAAAGAAAAAATATTCCATCAAAGAAATTAATTTGTTTCCAGGTTCAACTTCATCTATTGTTTCTAATAAAATTTACACCGGCGATTTCTTGATGAAAGCTGGAATAAATCCAAATGTTTCTTTGAAAAGAACGAGTGTAGTTTTAGAGATTAACGAAGTGCAATAAGCAATAGAATTCCTCTCGAAAAATATTAATTTCTAAATACCTCAAACACCATTTTTAACTAATAAAATAGTTCAAAAAATGGTGTTTGTGGTATTTTATTTGATATTATAAAGCTATTAAACATAAGAAGATTTCATAATTTATAGTCACTATTATTAAATAGATACTACAAAAATCAAAGGGCAAAAAATTATGATTTTGATTGTATAATTTAAACAAAAAGAAACATTTGATTTTACAAAAAAAGACAAAAATAAATGAAATCTGTTTTTTTATTGAGTTTTTTTACACATTATATAATTTTAATAATAATTTTTTATATAATAAATACTCAAATCGAAAACGTTTTCGGTGCTTCGAAAACGTTAAAGGTTTAAATTTCCCAATATTTTCATAAAATTTATCAATACGTTTGGTACGTTATTTAAACTAATTAAATATAATACTAACCAAACTTATTTATTTCGTATGAAAAAATGTCTAATTAAAGGCTTAATGGTGTTTCTAACGATGCTATGTACTAGTTTAACTTATTCTCAGGATGTGTCAGGTACTGTATCAGATTCTAGCGGTCCTCTTCCTGGGGCTTCTGTTTTAGTAAAAGGAACATCAAATGGAACACAAACCGACATGGATGGTAAATTCAACATCAAAAATGTGGGATCCAATGCGGTTTTAATTTTTAGTTTTATCGGACTAAAAACGCAAGAAATCAATGTTGCAGGAAAAAGCAGTGTCAAAGTAACTTTAATTGCTGAAAATGCTGAGTTAAAAGAAGTAGTTGTTATTGGCTACGGATCTGTTAAAAAGAAAGATGCAACAGGCGCAGTTGATCAAATTAGTTATAAAAAATTTGACAACGTTGCCGCAATAAATCCAGCATCTCTTTTACAAGGAAAGGTGTCAGGTGTGCAAATTACTTCTTCAAATGGGGAGCCAGGTGCTGCAAATGCAATTAGGGTTCGTGGAAATAGTAGTTTACGTGCAGGCAATGGTCCTCTTATTGTTGTAGATGGTGTGCCATTAGCTGGAGGAGATATAACTTCCGGTGGTGCAAGTTTAGGTAATGGTACCTCATCTGCTAAAGATCCTTTGAGTTTTATTAATCAAAATGATATCGAAAGCATGAGTGTTTTGAAAGATGCTTCTTCTACTGCTATTTATGGAGCTAGAGGTGCTAACGGTGTAATTATTATTACAACTAAGAAAGGTAAATCAAAAGTTCCTGAATTAACTTACGATACATCTTACACTACTTCTTCTTATTCTTCAAAATTCGATGTGTTATCTACCGATGCATTTATTGCAGCCACTCCAGGTCAAGATGCAAATCATTTTGGCTCATCATTCGATTGGAAAAAACAAGTATTACAAAAAGGAAATACTATAAATCATAATTTAACTTTTTCAAGTGGTACTGATAGCTCTAATACAAGAGTTTCATTGGGTATGGCAAATACTGATGGTATTATAAGAAATACTGGATTAGATAAATATACTGTGAGTTTATACAACTCCAATGATTTCTTGAGTGGAATATTGAAATTAGAAACTCGTGTTTCTTATTCTAATGTGAAAGACAAGAGAGGATTAACAACCGATAACACAGGCTATATTGGTGACTTAATAAGTTCATCATTGTATTGGAATCCAACTCGTTCAGTTTATGACGCTACTCAACCAGGAGGGTTCACAAGAGTAAGTGGTGATTATATCAACCCTGTTCATATTTTAAATTCATACTCTAACAATGGAGATTTGTCCAAATTCTTAGGAAGTATAACAACTACCTTGAAAATAACAAAAGATTTGAAATACACTATGGTTTTCGGTATGGAAACTTCTAATTCAACAGTTAAACAACAAGCTCTTCCAGATTTAAATATTCAAGATTTTGCTACAGCAACTAATCCCGCAGATTTAAAAACATATAGAGGTCAGGGTGTTATTTCTTATGATCAAAGAGTTAACAAAACTATTGAACATAATTTTAACTACACAAAAGATATTACAAGCAATATCAATTTGAATGCAGTAGCAGGATATTCTTACTATAACTATAACTCTAATGGTAACTTTGTTTCTGCAAAAGGATTTCCAGCTACTCAAACTAATTTATTAGACAACATGGAAGGTGGGATTCCAACTGAAACAAGAACTGGTTCTTACAAAGGATTAGTTGAAATGCAATCTATTTTTGCTAGAGCATCATTAGCTTTTTACAACAAATTAAATGTAGACTTAACAGTAAGACGTGATGGATCTTCTAAAGCAGCTGATGGATTAAAATACGGAAATTTCCCTTCACTAGGTGTAGCTTACAAACTAGTTGACGGTAAAGACGGTTTAATTAATGACGTAAAATTTAGAGGTAATATTGGTAAAACAGGTAACACTGAATTCCCTAGAAACTCTTCTGTAGGTATCATTGAATACAATGGCCCAGATCAATTTGTTATTGTTAACAATGCAAATTCTAAGTTGACTTGGGAAACAACAACATCTTATGGTTTAGGTACAGATTTTACTTTGTTGAAAAACAAATTAACAGGATCTGTTGATTATTACAACAAAAACACTACTGACTTAATTATTGGTATTCCTTCATCTTCAGGACAGCCATCACCAGCAGGTATAAAATATACTAACTTACCCGCTAACCTTATTAACAAAGGAGTGGAGGTTTCTTTATCCTACAAAGCAATTCAATCAAATGATTTAACTTGGGATCTTTCTGGTAATATGGCATTTTTGTCTAATGAGATTAAAAACCTTGGAGCTTCCAATGTATATAATGTTGGTGCTATTGCCGGTGCAGGTTTGACCGATTCTTACGTACAAAGAATTCAAGATGGATATTCTTTATATACTTACTATCTTCCAACTTTCACAGGATATGATGCGAATGGACTTTCTCAATATGCAGATGGTGGAGCACCAAAAATGTTAGACAAACAGCCGCTGCCTACAATGACTGCAGGTTTCTCTACAACTTTGACCTACAAAAAATTTGATTTCTCAACATCTTTTTACGGACAATTTGGTAATTATTTATTTAATAATACTAATATCGCTCTTTTCTACAAAAATCAATTGGGAAGTAAAAACGTTACACCAGAAGTTGCTAGTTCAGTTCAATCAACATCTGATGCTAACACACCATCTACTAAATATCTTGAAAAAGGTGACTTTTTTAGAATGGGTAATTTAACAATAGGTTATAACTTTGATGGAGCTTTTTTAGAGCGTATAAAAATAAAGAGCGCTCGTTTATTTGTAAATGGTTCTAACGTATTTGTAATTACTAAATATTCAGGTTTTGATCCAGAAGTTGATACTAACAAAACACTAAACGGTATCCCTTCTGCAGGTATAGATTATTTGTCTTATCCAAAAGCTAGAACTTTCTCACTTGGTCTTAACGTAACATTTTAATTAGAATAAAAATGAAAAAATATAATTTTATAAAGTATAGCATTTTTGCCGGAGCCTTAGTTCTTGGTGTAAGTTGTACTAATTTAGATGAACAAATACTTGATGCAACTGAAACTACAAAAGCAGATCCAGATGCGGTGTTAAATTCAGCTTACAATGGATTGAAGAATTTTCAAGATCAAGCGGGAATATTTGCGGTGTCAGAGGTTACTACAGATTTTGCGATTGTACCCACACGTGCAGGAGACTGGGGTGATGGTGGTGCTTGGTTACAAGATCACTTTCATACTTGGACTCCAGATAGTAGAGAAGTAAACGCTGCATGGAAAATGATGCTGTCCGCGGTTTATAACTGTGATTTAGCATTAGCTATTAAAGGAATTCCTGCGGACAAGGCAGCACAAGCTTTATTTTTAAAAGCATTCTATTACTATAATGCTATCGACATTTATGGTCAAGTTCCTTATAGAGAAGCAGGTAGTTCTCCAGATGATTTTCCTAAAGTATGGACTTCTCCAGAAGCTACAGCCAAAATTATTGAGATGCTTGAAGAAGCATTGCCAAATTTACCGGCAAAAAATTCTTCAGATCCTTCAATTGCAAATAAAGATGCAGCAAACTTTTTGTTAGCTAAAATATATTTGAATAAAGCAGTATTTGACTCGCCTACTCACACAGGATTCAATGCAAATAATACGGCTAATATGAATAAAGTAATTGAATATGTAGATGCTATTTCTAGCAATACAACTTTAGCTCCTGATTATTGGGATAATTTTAAACCAACTAATAATACTTGCCCAGAGTTAATTTTAACTTCTAGAAACGTTCTTGGTGTTGATGCGGTAGCAGGACTAGGAATAAATGGAATAAGATCAAGATGGTATATGGGTAACCATTATAATCAAGTACCTAGTGGCTGGAACGGTTTCTCAGTATTACAGGAATATTACGATAAATTTGACGCAAATGATAGACGTATTAAAAATGCTGATCAGTCTATTATTTTAAACCTTGGGAGTCCTTTAGGAATGCGTAGAGGGCAACAATATGCTCCAGGAGGGGTTGAAGCTTTAAAAACAAGAGCTCAAAATGGTTCTTTACCTTTGGATTATCAAAGTGATCTTTCAGGTTTACCAGCTGATGGTAAAATTACAAGTCAGAACTGGTTAGAAAGATGGGGTATTCGTCCACAAAAATACATTCCAGATGCATCTAATATGGAAAAGCCTGAGAATGATTACGTATTATTCCGTTACGCAGATGCTTTATTGATGAAAGCAGAAGCTATCGTAAGAGGTGGTTCAAGCGCAACTACTGTAGCTTCGATTGCTGCAAAATTACAAGCACGTCAAGGAATTACAACTACAATCGATTTGTCAACTTTGGCTGGTATTGATAAAGCCAGAGCTACAGAATTGTGGGAAGAAGGTTGGAGAAGAAATGATATGATTCGTTTTGGAACCTATACTACCTCTAGAGCTACAATGAAAAATACTGATGCGTATAGAGTATTGTTCCCAATACCAACAACGGCTTTGTTAAATCCTAATATTAAACAAAATCCTGGTTATTAAGAATTGTTAATTTTTTTTGGTTTTAGTTAGTTATAAAGAGGGTCATCTAATGCCCTCTTTATTTATTTAATAAAGCACATTTATTTAAAATCCATTTCGCTTGTACAAAAAACAAAAAGCATAAAATAGTAAAATTTAATCCTTATAAAAATTATTTTTTTTAGTTTTATTTAACATAATTTCCCCGTTTTATCTATTTGTTTACTTTTATATATAACATATATTGTATAAATTAGTCCATTCAAATTATTTAATTAATAACATTTTATATGTTTAAACGCGCACTACTATTTTTATTTTTTATTGTTCTTTTCACTAATTGTTCTAAAAATAATTCAGAAAATAAAGACACTTTATTCACCAAATTAGATTCTTCCGCCACCGGAATCAATTTTGTAAATGAAGTTAAAAACGGGGTCAATATGAATATTTTCAAATATAGAAATTTCTATAATGGTGGAGGTGTTGCAATCGGCGATATTAATAATGATGGTTTAGCTGATGTTTTTTTTACTTCCAATCTTGGCGAAAATAAATTGTTTTTGAATAAAGGAAATTTAAAATTTCAGGATATTTCAAAAAAAGCAGGAATCAACCTCCCAAAATCTTGGTCCACTGGGGTAAACATGATCGATATAAATGGAGATGGTTTACTAGATATATATGTTTCGAATGCTGGAAACAATATTAATTCTATACGAAAAAGTCAATTATTTATCAATAATGGCAATTTGACATTTACAGAAAAAGCGGAAGAATATAACCTTTCAGACACCGGAATTACAACTCATGTTGCCTTTTTTGATTATGATAAAGACGGTGATTTAGATTGTTATATACTCAATAACAGCTTCATTCCTGTAAGCAGTTTAAATTATTCTAACAAAAGGGAACTACGTGATAAAGAATGGAGCGTAGCCAATATTTTAAAAGGTGGTGGTGACAAATTAATGCGAAATGACAGTGGAAAATTTGTTGATGTTAGCAAAGAAGCCGGAATTTACGGAAGCCTAATTGGTTTTGGTTTAGGAGTAACTGTTGGAGATTTGAACGGAGATTCATATCCTGATATTTACATTTCAAATGACTTTTACGAAAAAGATTATTTGTATATCAATAATAAAAACGGAACGTTTACAGAACAAATTGAAAGTTGGGCTACACATATTAGTCAATCTTCGATGGGAGCAGATTTGGCCGATATAAATAATGATGGAAAATCCGATATTTTTACAACTGATATGTTACCCGAAGATGATGAGCGTTTAAAAAAGACTACTAATTTTGACAATTATGATTTATTTACCAGAAAATTAAATCTAGATTTCTATAATCAGTATATGCAAAATACTTTGCAATTAAATGACGAGAATAACAAATTCTTAGAAATTGCAAATTTTGCCGGAGTAGCAAAAACCGATTGGAGTTGGGGTGCCTTATTATTTGATATGGATAATGATGGATATAAAGATATTTATGTTAGTAACGGTATTTATCACGATTTGACTAATCAGGATTTTATGGACTTTTTTGCAAATGATTTTTTGCAAAAAATGGTAATTACTGGTAAAAAAGAAGATATGGAAACTATTATAGCCAAGATGCCAAGCACACCTATCCCAAATTATGCCTTTAAAAACAATAAAAATTTAACCTTTACAAATGAGGCTGAAAATTGGGGGTTAGGAACTCCCAGTTTTTCAAACGGATCGGCTTATGGAGATTTAGACAACGATGGCGACTTAGATTTAGTAGTGAATAACGTAAATATGGAGTCGTTTGTTTACAAAAATAATTCAGAAAAAAACAAAAAAAATCATTTCATAAAAGTAAAACTCAAAGGTGCAAATCAAAATAAATTTGCAATAGGAAGTGTTGTTGAATTATTTGCAGGAAAAGAAATAATTCGTCAAGAATTAATTCCTTCAAGAGGTTTTCAATCTTCAATAGATTATGTTATGACTTTTGGAATTGGAACAAAAAAAATCGATTCTTTGCAAGTAATTTGGCCTAATGGAAAATTTCAAACCATAAAAAAAATAGTTAATAACACCACTTATAATTTGAATATTGAGGATGCCAAATTAGATTATATTCAAAAAACATATAAACCTAAACCTTTATTTATTGAAAAGAAAAACAACATTTTGGCACATAAAGAAAATGATTATATCGATTTTGATTATGAAGGTTTAATTTCAAAAATTCTATCTCAAGAAGGCCCAACATTAGCGGTTGCTGATATAAACGGTGATGGAAATGAAGATATTTATATTGGCGGAGCCAAAGGGCAAGCGGGGAAAATTTATTTGAATAATGGAAATGATTCTTATGCACTTTCAAATCAAAAAGATTTGGAAAGTGATGCTTATTATGAAGATACGGCAGCCAGTTTTTTTGATGCAGATGGAGATGGAGACAAAGATTTATTGGTAGGTTCAGGCGGAAATGAAAAAGAAGATCAAGCTAATTATAAAAATCGTTTGTACCTGAATAATGCTAAAGGAATATTTACCAAGAGTAAATCTATTATTCCAACTACCAATAATAATGTATCTGTAATTGTCGAGAATGACTTTGATAATGATGGTGATATTGATGTTTTCATCGGCAGCAGAAGTGTTCCCGGAATTTATGGTATCGTTCCAAAACAATTGCTATTAGAAAATGATGGAAAAGGGAATTTTACAAACATAACGGGTAGAAAAGCATTCAAACTCGATGAAGTCGGAATGATAACCGATGCCGTTTGGGAAGATATTGATAACGATGGCAAAAAAGATTTAATTGTTGTTGGGGATTGGATGGTTCCAACAATTCTCAAAAACACTGGACGACGATTAGCCGAATTTAAGTCGAACCTTACCGGTTTTTCTGGATTTTGGAATGCTGTGAGTTGTGTGGATTTGAATAATGACGGCAAAAAAGATTTGATTCTGGGCAACAAAGGTACTAATACTTCTTATAAAGCAACAGCTTCAAATCCGATGAAAATGTTCGTTAACGATTTTGATGCCAATGGCACAATCGAACAAATTACAACCAGAACCATTGAAGGCAAAGACATTCCAGTTCATCTTAAATCAGAATTAGCCAAACAAATTCCGATGATCAAAAAGAAAAATTTAAGTTATGACGATTATTCAAAAAAATCATTTCAAGTATTATTTCCGCAAGAAGTAATAGATAATTCTATTCAAAAAACAGTCAACATACAAGAAAGTGTAATTGCAATTAATAAAGGAAAAGGGAAATTTGAAATACAAGTAATGCCAAAAGAAGTTCAATTTTCGACAGTAAATACAATTTGTACAGCCGATGTCAATATGGATGGTATTTTGGATATACTACTTGGTGGCAACCAATATGAATTCAAACCACAATTTGGCAGATTGGATTCCAATTATGGAAGTGTTTTACTAGGGAATAAAAAAGGAACTTATACTTGGACAAGCTATAAAAAATCAGGTTTTTATACAAAAGGTGAAGTGAAGCACATTCAAAAAATAAAAAATAATAAAAATACAATCTCTATTATAGCGGTTTTTAATGATAATTCTCCCAAAATATTTAAACTAAATGAATAATTTTTTTAGAATTCTATTGATCTTATGGATTTTTGCAAGTTGTTCAAAAAAACAAGATTTATTGTTTGAAAAACTAGATTCAGACAAATGTAATATTACCTTCAACAACCAATTATTAGAGTCAAAAAAAATCTCTATTTTAGATTACCTCTATTATTATAATGGTGGTGGTGTAGCTTTGGGCGATATTAACAACGATGGTTTGGTTGATATTTATTTTACATCAAATCAAGGAAAAAATAAATTGTACCTAAATAAAGGAGATAATAAATTTGAAGATATAAGCACGAAAGCTGGTATTGAAGGCGAAAGCGATTGGGAAACCGGCTCCATTATGGCCGATGTTAATGGAGATGGCTATTTAGACATTTATGTTTGCGCCGTTGTAGGAATTAATGGATTTGAAGGTCACAATGAATTATTCATAAACAACAAAGACAATACTTTTACAGAAAGTGCTGCCGAATACGGCTTAGATTTAGATAATTATAGCACTTCAGTGGCTTTCTTTGACTATGATAGTGACGGAGATTTAGATATGTATTTACTAAATCACGCCATACATTCAGAGGAATCTTATGGTAAAGCATCCATTAGAAACAAAAGAAATTATGAATGCGGTGATAAATTGTTTAGAAATGACAATGGCAAATTTGTTGACGTAAGCGAAAAAGCCGGAATTTTTGGGGGTGCCAATGGTTACGGACTAGGAATAGCAATATCTGACTTTAATCTTGACGGAAATCCTGATATTTATATTGGCAATGACTTTCACGAAGATGATTATTATTATATCAATAATGGAGACGGAACATTTACAGAAAGTTTAAAAAATCACTTTGGTCATACAAGCCGTTTTTCAATGGGACTTGATGTTGCTGATGTAAATCACGATGGTTTTCCAGATATTTTGACTTTGGATATGCTTCCTGAAAATGAAAAAGTCTTAAAATCGTCTTTGGGTGACGATAATGTTCAAATGCTAAAGGTAAGAACAGAAAAATTCGGGTATCATTATCAATATGCCCGAAATAATTTGCAAATAAATCAAGGCGGTAATAACTTTACCGAAACCGCTTTAATGAGTGGAGTTTCAGCAACAGACTGGAGTTGGAGTGCCTTATTTTCAGATTATGACCAAGATGGAGAACAAGACATTTTTGTATGTAATGGAATTCCAAAACGACCAAATGATTTAGATTACGTTAAATACTTATCGAATGATCAAGTAAAAACCAAAATAAATTCTACCAAATTATTAGATAAAGAAGCATTAAGGAAAATGCCAAATGGCAAGGTTAGCAATTATGTTTTTCAGGGTTCGAAAGATTTAATCTTTAATAATAAATCGGCAGATTGGATTGAAAATGATTCCCTAATTTCTAATGGAAGCGCTTATGGAGATTTAGATAATGATGGTGATTTAGATGTTGTTACAAATAATTTAAACAGTCTTGCTTCAATTTACATTAACAAAACCAATGATAAAGCCAATTATTTAAAATTAAAACTTCGTTTTGGTGCAAAAAATACTTTTGGAATAGGTACAAAAGTTTTTTCATACAAAGGTAAAATGCAATATAAAGAGTTGCAAACTACACGGGGATTTCAATCTTCATCGGAACCAATAATTCATTTTGGATACGGAAAAGCAAGTAGCATTGATTCATTAGTAGTAATATGGCCAGACAAAACATCACAAACTTTAAAGAATGTAAAAACAAATCAAACGCTAACGATAAAGTCTAATGCTAATCGTAAACCATTTGATTACAAAAAATTACATCCAGCCGTTTTGCCTGTTTTTAAGAAAGTTGAAAATAATCTAGGTATCGATTTTATTCATCAAGAAAATGATTATACTGATTTTTTAGTACAAAAATTAATTCCATATCAGCATTCAGACAGAGGTCCTGCAACAGCCATTGGGGATTTAAATGGAGACGGAACAGAAGACCTATTCTTTGGAGGTGCCAAAGGAAAGAAAGCAGTTATTTATATTCAAAATGCATCAGGATATATTAAAAATCCGATAGCAACAATCGAAAATGATTCTATTTATGAAGATGCATCAGCGGTAATTGGCGATTTTAATAATGATAAAATAAACGATTTGTTTGTTGCTTCAGGCGGTGGTGAAAATCCTGCCAATTTAGATTCACGATTGTATCTTAACAAAAACAACCAATTAAGTAAAGCTTCATTTCCAATATTAACTCAAAATGCTGCTATTGTAAAAGCTTTTGATTATGATAATGATGGCGATTTAGATCTATTTATTGGCAATAACTCTAATAATAATATTTTCGGTTCAACTCCAGATTGCTACTTATTAACCAATAATAAAGCTAAATTCTCAATAGTAGAAAACAAACTGTTTGCTAAAACAGGTATGGTTACAGATGCCACGGTAACTGATTTCAACAAAGATGGAAAACCAGATTTAATCATAGTTGGCGAATGGATGAAACCAAGATTCTACGCAAATAAAAATGGCAAATTTCAAGATGTAACCGAAACGGTTTTACCAGAAAAACTAAACGGTCTGTGGCAATCTATTCAACCCTTTGACATTGATCACGATGGAGATGAAGATTATTTAGTTGGAAACTGGGGAATTAATTCGAAATTTAAAGCCTCAAATAAGTTTCCGATGAAAATGTATTATGATGATTTTGATGCCAATTGGTCTTTTGAGACAATTGTTGCTATTGAAAAAAACGGACAATATTATACCACATTAGGATTAGATGAATTGTCGGAAGAATTTAGCGGAATGCTGAAAAAGAAATTTAACACCTATAAATCGTTTGCCGGAAAGCCATTGGAAGAAGTTTTTGATCCAAAAATGTTAGCGAAAGCAAAAGTATTCGAAGTGCATAATTTGAAATCAGGTTACTTAAGAAATGACAATGGGAAATACACCTTTATTTCGTTTTCGAATAAAATGCAAGTGGGCCCAATCAATTGTTTTGTGAAATCCAAATTTGAAGGTGGTAAAGAAGCTGTTTTTGCAGGAGGAAATTACTTTGGAGTCACTCCATATCATAGCAGATTTGATGGTTTTTCTGGCGCTTTAATAAAAAATGAGAAAACAATTTATCTTGGAAATCAAGTTGGAATTGACTTAAGTCAAAAAGCAATTAGACATCTTGACATTATTACTTTCAATAGTAAAAAATATTTATTAGTTACCATAAATAATAAAAAAGCAGAGGTTTATGAATTGCCAATGGCAAAGAATTAAAAAATGTCTAATAAAATCAAACAAAATGAAATTTAAAATTTATCTAATTGCAGCTATTTGTTCACTTCTTATTTCGTGTAAAAAAGAAAAACATATTGAGGTAACAACTGATGAATATCACGCATCCATTGACAATATTATTCAAATAATGATTCACGATATATTTTCGCCACCTGTTGCGAGCAGAATTTTTGTGTATCCCAACATTGCGGCTTATGAAATAATTGCCCAAAACAACAAAAATTATACAAGCCTTCAGTATCAATTAAAAGGATTAGATTCTATTCCTGCATTAGACCCGAAAAGCGGAGTAAATCAGCCATTAGCCGCTTTAATTGCTCATATGGAAGTAAGCAAGCAATTGGTTTTTTCAGAAGAATTAGTAGAAAAATTTAGAGATAGTTTGTATCAAAAATGGGGAGATGAAAACTCAGACGAATTTGAAAATTCCAAAGCATATGGACTTAAAGTTGCTGAAAGAATCAAAAAATGGTTGGGTAAAGACAATTACAAACAAACGCGTACTTTTCCTAAATTTTCTGTTTTTGCCAATCAACCAGGAAGATGGCAGCCAACACCACCGGCATATATGGATGCTGTAGAACCACATTGGAGCGAAATTAGAACCTTAGTTTTAGATTCAGCATCACAATTTAAACCAATACCTGCGCTACCCTTTTCGTTAGACAAAAACTCTCCTTTTTACAAGCAAATAATCGAAGTGTATAACATCAGCTTAGACATGAAAAAAAAGGGAGATTCTTGTGAAGAAATTAAGATGGCCCAATTTTGGGATTGCAACCCTTATGTTTCAGTAAATCAAGGCCATATGATGTTTGCCAAAAAGAAGATTTCTCCAGGCGCACATTGGATGGGAATTGTAAAAATAGCCTGTAAAAAAACAAATGCTGATTTTGATAAAACTGTATTTGCCTACACCAAAACATCCATAGGAATGTTTGAAGCTTTTATTAGCTGTTGGGATGAAAAATATAGAAGTAATGTAATTCGGCCTGAAACTGTAATCAATCAACATATTGACGAAAACTGGAAACCAGCGTTACAAACACCTCCATTTCCAGAATATACTAGTGGACATTCGGTACTATCAACAGTAGCTTCTACAATTTTGACATCCATTTATGGAGATAATTTTTCTTTTGTAGACAACTCTGAATTGCCTTTTGGTTTACCAAGCCGAAGTTTCAAATCATTTGATTCGGCCTCAAAGGAAGCAGCAATGAGTCGTTTTTACGGAGGAATTCATTATAGAGCTGCAATAGAAAACGGAATGGTACAAGGAAAACAAGTAGGCAATTTTGTTGTAACGAAATTAAAAATGAACAAATAAAATGAATTCCAGAAAAATAATTATAATAGTTTCCAGCATTTCATTATCTCTTTTATTAGGTTGGTATTTCTTTGTGAAAGAAAGTGACTATTGCATCACTTTTACTGCAAAAACTGCAACTGGAACGGTTTTTCAAGGCATTAATGATTGGTCAATTACTCAGCAAAAGAACAAGAATGAAAATTATAAAATTCTTGAAAAAAGAAAATACGATTTCATAAAACAACAGTTGAAGAATGGAAATGAAGAAATGGAATACACTTGGAATATGAAATCAATAAACGATTCAATGTCAAGTGTTACTATTGGAATAAAAGATTTAAATCATTCGTTTTATAATAGATTAACCGTTCCTTTTTTTTCAACCAAATTCAAAACCGCACAAATAGAGAAAATCAAGTCTTTTAAAACGGGACTTGAGCACCATATTGACGATTTTAAAATTAAAATAGACGGCGAAAAATCATCGAAAGAAATTTATGTAGCATATATATCTTTAAAAAGCTTAATGCAAGAAAAAGCTCAGAATATGATTGAATATGACCCTGATATAGTCGGTTATTTAGATAGAAATAAAATAAAAATAATCGGTTTTCGTCCTTATTTAGAAGTCACCAATTGGGATCGGGAGAAAGAAATTGTTAGTTTTAATTATTGTTTTCCAATTTCCAAAGACACAAAATATGTTCCCGACAGTAAAGTAAAGTTTAAAACCATACCCGCAATAAAGGGAATTCAGGCCACCTATTACGGCAATTTTAGAACTTCGGATCGCGCTTGGTTTGCTTTGTTAGATTATGCAAAAAAACATGATATCAAACTTGAGAATACCCCTTTGGAACATTTCTTAGACAATCCATTTAATGGCGGTAATGAATTAGAATGGAAAACAGAAATAATCATTCCTATTGCAGAAAAATAAAAACAATTATTTAAAATAAATCCAATGTCTCGAAAACGTTTTCGGTGGTTCCGAAAACGTTTTTTATTTAAATACTATTCCTATTGAATATTTTACAATTATATTTAAAAATTAATAGGTAAAAAAGCATAAATGAAAGTAAAATTAAGTTTTTGGCAGATTATCAACATGAATGTTGGTTTTTTTGGTATTCAATATAGTTTTGGTTTACAACAAAGTGCCGTAAATCCCATATATGATTTTCTTGGAGCAAGTCCAGATGAATTGCCATTACTTAATCTTGCAGGTCCATTAACAGGATTATTGATACAACCCATTATTGGTGCTTTGAGTGATAAAACCTGGTCACCAAAATTTGCAGGCAGAAGAAAACCTTATTTCCTTATTGGCGCATTAATATGTAGTATTGCTTTATTCCTTTTTCCGTTTAGTAGTTCACTCTGGATGGCAGCAGGATTATTATGGATTTTAGATGCGGGAAACAATACTGCAATGGAACCTTATCGAGCTTTTATTGCCGACAAATTAGATGAATCGCAACAACCTATGGGTTTTCAGGCCCAAAGTTTTTTTACGGGTTTTGGACAAACGTTAGCAAACGTATCGCTATTTATATTCCCAATAATCTTTATTGGCACGACTGGAAAATTACCAACTTGGGTATTTGCATCATTCTTTCTGGGTGCAATATGCTCAATTGTTTCCGTTTGGTGGAGTTCGCATACCACTAAAGAAATTCCACCAACTGAAGAAGAATTACAAAAAATTAAAGAAGAGCCTTTACTTATTTACACGCCATTTATAGATATTCTAAAAGCGGTTAGATATATGCCAAAAGTAATGTGGCAACTTGCTTTAGTGTACCTCTTTCAATGGTATGCCTTGTTTTGTTACTGGCAAAATTCCTCAAAAAGTGTTGCGCTTTCAGTATGGCACACTACACCACAAAAAGACATGAAATTATATGGTGAAGCCGTAAGTTGGACTGGATTAGTCAACGGATGGTATAATATTGTCACTTTTTTAAGTGCTTTTATACTGGTCTATTTTGCAAAAAAATATTCGGCAAAATATGTGCATTTTACTTGTTTGATTTTGGCAGCAATCGGGTTTCTATTATTTCCTCATATAGAAAATAAATACCTTTTGTTTCCTGCAATAACTGGTTTTGGAATTGGTTGGGCCAGTATGATGGGAATCCCATATTTGATGGTTGTAAACAATATTCCAAAAGAACGCTACGGAGTTTATATGGGTATAATAAATATGATGATTGTAATCCCAATGTTCATTCAAACAATAACTTTTGGATATATTCTAAAATATTTTTTGAACAATGATCCTCGATTAGCAATCAGTTTTGCTGGAGTTTTATTGATTATTAGTGCAACTTGTACTTTATTCATCAAAACCAAAAAAGAAGTAGTAAATGAATGATTCTATAAATAATATGATAGATAATATAGATATCCTTTGCGTTGGAGAAGTTTTAGTAGATTTTATTGGGCACCAAGAAGGTGTTCTTATTAACGAAACTAGAGATTATCACAGGTATTTGGGTGGGTCTCCAACCAATGTTGCTATGAATTCTACACGATTAGGTTTGAATACTACATTAGTCGCCTCAGTAGGCAATGATGGTTTTGGTAGTTTTATCTTGAAAAAATTGTCAAGTGTTGGTGTAAATACCAATCATGTAAATGTTATAGAAAATAAATCAACAAGCGTTATATTCGTTTCAAGGTCAGTGGGTACGCCAGATTTCATGCCCTATCGTGAAGCAGATTGTTGTATTTATGAAGACCAAATTTCTGAGCAAATTTTATCGCATACCAAAATATTCCATACCACTTGCTTTGCATTAAGTAAAAACCCTGCACAAGAAACAATTCTAAAAAAAGCTCAAGAGGCCTATAGCCTAGGTTGTCAATTAAGTTTAGATGTTAATTATGCCAAAAAACTCTGGAGTAGTCAAGAAGAAGCATTTCAGGTAATTAAAGCCTATTGCAGCTATAATCCATTAATCAAAATTAGTGAAGATGATATGTTGCGACTCTTTGAAAAAGAACTGCAACATTCAGCTATTTTTGATTTTTTTCATAATGAAGGTGTTGATATTATATGCCTAACTTTAGGTAGTAAAGGTGTGAAATTATCCCAAAAAGGAAAGGGAATAACACAAATGCCTGCGATTAAAATTGATAAGATTATCGATTCTACAGGTGCTGGTGATGCTTTTTGGTCTGGGTTTTTATTTGCCTATATCAAAGAAAAACAAATTAATGATTGTTTGGATATTGGCTTGAAACTAGCCGCTTTAAAACTGCAAAACATAGGAAGATTACCGGACAATATTAATATTCTATCTCAAGTTTTATAAAATAATATGCAAGAAAATAATAAAATCAGTAATGGGGTTATGCTTAACGTGTACCCAGATAGCATTGGAACCAAATTTAGCGATACGGTGGCGATGCTTAAAAGGACTGAGTTTAAAAATGTTTTTTCTTTATTGTATGTATTGCCTACTTTTTTTAATAGCGATTTAGACAGAGGTTTTTCAATTATTGATTATAATATTAATCAAGATTTAGTTGATACAAATGATTTGAATGATTTAAATGCACTTGATATCAAGTTAAAATTTGATATTGTATTAAACCATTTATCGGTTGGATCACCTCAATTTAAAGACTTGTTGCAAAAAGGGAATAAATCTGCTTTTAAAGATTTTTTTATTAATTGGAATGAATTTTGGGAGGGATACGGACTAAAAAATGAAGATGACATTTTAATTCCAGAACCTCAGTTTCTCAATAAACTATTTATGAGAAAATCGGGATTGCCCATATTAAAAGTACGATTTCCCGATGGAACTGAGCAACCTTATTGGAATACATTTTATCAACAAATAACATACAATCCAATAGTTGAAGCAGATTTAAAAAGTATTCAAGGCTTACCCGATTCTTCAAAAACGCAAATTGTAAAAAAAATTAATGATGCGATCGAACAATCTAAAGATTTCAGCAGCATTGATTTTGACGATTATACTAATTTAAAAACAGAAATAGTACAAATTGTAGAGCATAAACGTTCCTATTTAGGGCAAATGGATGTAAATGCCAACTCTCCCTTGGTGTGGGACTTTTACGAAGAGACACTGCAAAAATTAAGTAGTTATGGCTGCAAAATTTTGCGCTTGGATGCTTTTGCTTATTTGCACAAACAAGTAGGGGAATCAAATTTCTTTAATAAACCGGGAACTTGGGAGTATTTGGAGCGAATTAAGCAAATAGCTCAAAAAAATAATTTGATGATTTTGCCAGAAATTCATGCAGAATACGGACTTCATTTGCATGATGAAGTAGCAAACAAGGGTTATTATATTTATGATTTTTTCTTACCCGGATTGACCATTCATACTATTGAAAGCAGATCGAGCAAAGCCTTACTGAGTTGGGCAAATGAAATCATTACCAAAGGCTATAAAACAGTTAATATGCTAGGTTGTCATGATGGAATACCCGTCTTAGACTTGAAAGGAAAAGAAGTTGATGGCACTTATAACAAAGGATTGTTGGAAGATCGTGAGATAGAAAGTATCATGAATACTATAATGGAACGTGGTGGTCGAGTAAAAAATCTTTATGACCCATCTGGGAATAAAATTTCATATTATCAAATTAACGCAACCTTTTTTAGTGCATTAGGTGAAAATGAACAGAAAATGCTTTTGGCTAGAGCAATACAAATGTTTATGCCTGGGATTCCACAAGTTTGGTATTTGGATATATTTGCTGGAAAAAATAATTATCAAGCTGCAGATAATGGTGGCAGCGCAGGTCATAAAGAAATAAATCGCACTACATTGTCGATGCAAGACCTCGCTCAAGGTTTGAAAACAGAGATTGTGAAAAAACAACTCGAAATCATTCATTTAAGAAATACCTCAAATGCGTTTTTGGGTCAAGTAGAAATAAACAATATTCTTGATGACAAAATAGATATCAAATGGATAAACGATAAATCGGTTATGCACTTGAAAGCACATCTAGATACCTATAATTTTAGAATTAAGCATATTGAGAATGGAATAACAACTATTTATAGCTATTAATGTTAATGCTATAACTTAGTTTCATAAAATTAGGCATTCTTTCTATTTTGAACCCTATTTTAATTAATTTATGCAAAAAAGCATGAATTTCCTACGTACTTAAATGAATATTATTCAAAAATTGCAAACAACTAGAAAAAGAAATAAATGAAACGCCCACGACAATTATCATTGACACACCAATATGATTATAGGCGTTCCATCTTCCAATAAAAAACAAATATTATAAACAGATGAAAAAATACTCCCTTAAAATAGCAATGTTTCTCAACTATTTTGTTTTCGCAATTTTGCTAAACAGTGTTGGGATAGTTATCCTAAAATCACAAAAAAATTATGGAGTCAATGAAATTCAAGCTAGTACACTAGAGGCTTTTAAAGATTTACCAATTGCTATTGTCTCTTTTTTAATCGCATCCTTTCTGCCTAGGATTGGGTATAAAAAAGCTATGCTAATTGGATTAGGATTAGTAACTTTTGCTTGTATAAGCATGTATATTGGAAATTCATTTGACTCTGCTAAATTACTTTTTGCCACCGTAGGGGTTTCATTTGCATTAATAAAAGTATCTGTGTATTCTCTAATAGGATCCATCACAGAAAATCAAAAAGAACATAATAGCCTGATGAGTAGTATCGAAGGCGTATTTATGATTGGGATTGCCTTGGCTTATTTCCTGTTTCCAGCCTTTAATTCTGAGACTAATCCTGACGCTTGGTTGAATGTATATTTATTCTTGTCATTTATCTCATTGTTATCATTCGGTTTTTTGTTTTTTACAAAATTCGAAAATCAAACTCAAATTCTGGGTGTTGATTTAGCCGATGATTTTAGACAAATGTTCAAATTATTTGTAAAACTTTTAACTATAGTTTTTGTAATCAGCGCTTTCTTATTTGTGATGATTGAGCAAGGAATTATGACTTGGTTGCCTACATTTAATGATAAAGTACTTCATCTTCCTGAAAATATCAGCATTATGATGGCAAGTATTTTGGCCGTTTCATTAGCAGCTGGAAGACTTCTAGCAGGACAAATCACAAAGAAAATCGACTGGATTTGGGTACTCGTTTTTTGCATCATTAGTGCAATGTTTATCGTGTTATTTGTACTCCCAAAAACAGTTGGATTGCAAGTTGTAAAAATCAATTTGCTAAGTGATATTCCCTTAATTGGTTTTGCTTTTCCACTTGTTGGTTTATTTATCGCGCCAATTTATCCATTGCTAAATTCGGTTATTTTGAGTGCGTTACCAAAAAAATTACACAGTTCCATGACAGGGCTAATTGTTGTTTTTTCTGCACTTGGCGGAACAATTGGTTCCAGAATAATCGGTTGGTTATTTATGAATCAAGGGCCTGAAAATGCCTTTTATTTTACTTTAATCCCTATGATGTTGTTATTGATTTCATTTTTTATATTAAAAAAATTAACATCAAAAAATGAAGTTTAAACTTAACATAAACCAAGTTCTTCAACAATTATTAGATCAAGAAGATACTGATAGTGACAAAAGAATAACCGTTGATGACAAAGGGCCAAAACAATTTATTCTAAAATCTCCTTCTGAAGAAATGGTTATTGAAGGCACTTATTATCTTTCTAATTTATTACAAGAATTAGTTCTAGCCAAAGAAAATAAACTAGATTTTATTGAAACAGATGTCATTTTTGAACTTCCGGCAAATCGAATTTCGAAAATGATTCGCAATTATTTTTGGGATGGATTAACAAGAACATTAGACGAAAAAGGTTTAGAAAAATTATTGATTGATTCAAAATCAAAAACCGACAAACCCATAATTTATATTCCTTTTACAGACAATTTTGGATGGCAATATTTTCGAAAATTAGCACCAATATTCAACTTGAAAGTAGTTCAATTGCCAAAAAATATTACATCAGAATATGTAAGCAGCATCAACGACGAAGGAGGAATTTTGGCATTGGCTTTAAAAAAGGTAGATCAAAATATGGAAGGATTCCCATTTGTAGTTCCTGGAGCACGATTTAACGAAATGTATGGTTGGGACAGTTATTTTGAAAATATTGGGTTGCTAATTGATGGGAAATCAGACTTAGCTAAAAGTATGGTCGAAAATTTTGACTATCAAATTACCCATTACGGCAAAATTCTCAATGCAAATAGATCCTATTATCTTACGAGAACACAACCACCGTTTTACTCCAGTATGATTCGTGAAGTATATGAAGCAATGACTGTTAAGGACGAGGAATGGTTGCGCAAAAAACTCGAGATTTGCATCAAAGAATACGAAACCGTTTGGATGGAAAACGGAAAAAGGCTTACCGAAAATGGACTAAATCGATATTTTGCTCAAGGAATTGGATTACCGCCAGAAACCGAACCAGGACATTATAATGCTATTCTAAAGCCATTTGCTGAGGCCGAAAATTTGTCTGTTTCCGATTATGAAAAACTTTATTATCATCGAAAAATCGATAATAGAACTCTCGATTCCTATTTTGTGCACGACCGAAGTGTTCGCGAAAGTGGTCACGACACAAGTTATCGAATAGAAGGAAATTGCGCCCATTTGAATGTAGTCGAACTCAACGCAATGTTGTATAAATATGAAACCGATTTTGCCGAATTAATCTCCCTATATTTTGATAATTTTTTTGAATACAATACCAAAATTTACAATAAAAAATATTGGACAAAAAAAGCTGAAAGCCGAAAAAATTTAATGAATCGCTTACTTTGGAATGAACAAGAAAGTTGCTTTTTTGATTATAATTTTAAAACACAAAAACAAAATATTTTTCTATCGGCAACCTGCTTTTTCCCACTTTGGGCAAAAATAGCAACCCAAGAACAAGCCGATAAAATGATTAAAAAATGTTTGCCTAAATTGGTATATTTAGGCGGAATAGCAGGTTGTTCCGAAGACGCGCTTTCAACTATTTCGAAAGACCAAATGCAACGACAATGGGATTTTCCAAACGGTTGGCCACCCCATCAAATGGTTATTTGGCAGGGATTAATCCATTATGGATATGAAGATAAAGCTCAGGAATTGATCTATAGATGGCTTTGGACGATTACAAAAAACGCTAGCGATTACAATGGAACTGTTCCCGAAAAATTCGATGTAGTCAGTGCTTCACATAAGGTTTTTGCCGAATATGGAAACCAAGGAACTGATTTTGAATATATCAGCCGAGAAGGTTTTGGGTGGATGAATGCCTCTTTTCAATTGGGATTATCTCTTTTAAATGAAGATTTAAAAACTAAATTAAATCAATTAATTAGTCCAAATGTGTTGTTTAATTAATTAATTATTGCCCCTAATTACAGTTAAATTCAAATTATAAATTCCATTTCGAAGCAATTTGAAATGGAATTTTTGTCTACATTTGAAACTCTAATTCAACAAAAATGGAAGAACCTAAAAGATGCGGCTGGTGTTTATCTAGCGATTTATACAAAGAATACCACGACAAAGAATGGGGTGTTCCTGTTTATGATGACCAGAAATTATTCGAATTCCTGATTTTGGAAACTTTTCAGGCGGGATTGAGTTGGATAACCATCTTAAAAAAGAGAGAAAATTTTCAATCCGCTTTTGATGATTTCGACTATAAAAAAGTAGCTCAATATCAAGAAGCAAAAATTCAGGAATTAATGCTAGATGTTGGAATTATTCGCAATCAATTAAAAATCAGAGCAGCCGTTTCGAATGCAATTGCCTTTATGAAAGTACAAGAAGAATTTGGAACTTTCAGCAAATACATTTGGAATTTCACCGACGGAAAACCAATCGACAACAAGAGAAAATCCTTAAAAGAAGTGCCTGCCACTTCTCCACTTTCGGATGAAATTAGCAAGGATTTGAAAAAACGCGGGTTCAAATTTGTGGGTTCTACCGTAGTTTATGCACACATGCAAGCCACCGGAATGGTCAATGATCATGTGGAAGATTGCTGGAGAAGAAATCAATAGTTAGATTTCAAAATTCCCATAAAATCCTCTCTTTCAATTTCTCGGCAGCCCAAACTTTCTAAATGTTCATTATAAACCTGACAATCCAAAATTTTATAATTGGCTTCTTTTAATTGGTTTGCCAAAGCAATAAACCCCACTTTAGAAGCATTCGAAACCTTTGAAAACATACTTTCTCCGCAAAAAATATGTCCCAAATCGATGCCGTATAAACCCCCAACTAATTCCTCGTTTTGCCAAACCTCAACCGATTTAGCAATACCCATTTCATTCAACTTACAATAGGCGTCTATCATGTCATTGGTTATCCAAGTTCCGTTTTGACCATCACGTTTTATCTTTTGGCAATTCGAAATTACTTCTCTAAAATTCTGGTTGAAAGTCACTTTGAAAACATTTCTGTTCAAGATGTTCCGCATACTTTTGGAAACCACCAATTCATCCAGAAACAACACCATTCTGGGATTGGGCGACCACCAAAAAATGAGTTCGCCTTCTTCAAACCACGGAAATATTCCACTTTTGTAGGCTAACAACAATCGTTCTGGAGACAAATCGCCGCCAATAGCCAGAATTCCATCAAGATTGGCTTCGGAAACAGGAGGGAAAAATAATTCTTTGGATAAAAAATACATAGTTTAGAACAAAAGTACTAATTTGGCAAAACGAATTTACATTTTAAAATCCAATCCCAAAACTTTTACAAATCCGATGAAAACCAAACTCACGACGCTTTTATTCTCCTTGTTGGTTTTTATGGGAAATGCACAATCCAAAGACACGATTTCTGCTATAAAAAATCAGGAAAAAATTTCGTATAAACAATTTATTGCTCCTGCAGCTCTTATAACCGCTGGAACATTGCTTTTGAACACAGCTCTTAATGATGATTTACAATCAAATGCAAACAACTTCTTTGGTGAAGATTTCCATACCAATGCTGACAATTATCTTCAATTTGTTCCTGTCGCGCAAATCTATTTGGGAAAAACTTTTGGATTTAAACCCAAAAATGATTTTCAACATCAAACCATCAATATTGTGATTGCAAATGTAATTATGGGAACTGTAGTTTATACATTAAAACACACGGTTAACGAAGAAAGACCTGATCAATCCGACAATTTGAGTTTTCCTTCCGGTCATACTTCTATTGCTTTTACAAATGCAGCCTTGCTATATTATGAGTACAAAGATTCGAATGTATGGTATGCTAGCAGTGGATTTTTGTTTGCAACAGCAACGGGAGTTCTACGAATTGCTAACAACAAACATTACACTTCCGATGTTCTTGCTGGTGCAGGAATAGGATTTGCATCGGGATTGATTGTTTCGTATTGGAATCCTTTTAAATCAGTTACTTTTGGAAAAAAGAATATAGGTATAGGCGCTTAGAGCACCCTTGTTATCTATTGATTTTATTGATATTTATTCAAATTTCACCATCTTTTTCATTAACACATCGAAGATTGTCCCCATATTTGACCTTCTATTGTATCTAAA
>JACCDI011578056.1_pt1 | contig 27166 bp, 23 predicted proteins | sample 7442791 | NCBI WGS metagenome assembly JACCDI01 (sample SAMN15323434, study PRJNA562643) | freshwater metagenome | isolation source: river surface water | place: USA:Blue River Watershed | collected 2017-08-15
AATAAGTTTTGAATACGGCATAGCAGTTTTACGTCCCGTAGGTATTTATTTTGCAAAACAACAACAAAATAGTGAAATAAACGATTATTACTATTGATAAGAGCAGAACAATGAGAATATTTAAATTTGGGGGAGCGTCTGTTAAAGATGCCGAAGGAGTAAAAAACGTAGCGTCGGTAATACGCGCGTACGGGCAGGGAGATTTATTGGTTGTTGTTTCGGCTATGGGTAAGACTACCAATGCGTTAGAGGAAGTTGTGCATCATTGTTTTCATCAAACAGGGAAAGCCCAAGAAGCCTTAACCAAAGTGTTTGACTACCACAATTCTATCCTTGCCGAGCTGTTCCCAAGCGATGATTTGTATGGTGTAAACGATATTAAAAATCTTTACTTAGAGCTTGAATGTTTTGTAGATAGCCCGAATGTTTTGGACGATTACGACTATTTGTACGATCAAATCATTGGGTATGGAGAATTGATGTCAACAAAAATCGTCAGCAATTATTTGTTATCGCAGCAGTTTGGAAATCAGTGGTTGGATGCGAGGAATTTTATCATAACCGATAGTAGGTACCGCGATGCACGGGTGGATTGGCAGGCAACGGAGCGATTAATTTCTAGGCGATTGTTGCCAATTGCTAAGAAAAATTTAATTATTACTCAAGGATTTATTGGAAGAGGGAATACGGGGGAGACCACCACACTAGGAAGGGAAGGTTCGGATTATTCGGCGGCAATTTTTGGTAGTTTGATTGGGGCGGAATCCATTACTATTTGGAAGGATGTAGCGGGGGTGATGAGCGCTGATCCCAGAAAGTTTGATGATGCGGTGTTGTTGAGTGAGTTGCGATACAGCGATGCCATAGAGTTGGCGTATTACGGAGCATCGGTAATTCACCCCAAAACGATACAGCCTTTACAACAGCGAGGAATTCCTTTGTTTGTTAAGTCGTTTATAAATCCATCTGCCGAGGGTACTTGTGTTTCTTCAGCAGGAAAGTCGTTGGATAGTGCTTGCAAAATTCACAAGAGCAATCAATTGTTGGTAGAAATCAGTACTCAGGATTTCACATTTATTGCGGAGAATCATTTGAAAGAGATTTTTGCGGCTTTGGCTGAAAACAAAGTTCGCGTGAATTTGATGCAGAATTCGGCGATTCAGTTTCGATGTGTGATTGACAATAAAGAAAATCGACACGAACCGTTGGAGCGGTATCTGGAGTCATTAGGATTACAAGTAAATATCACCGGGGATTTGGAGTTGCTTAGTGTGTATCATCCACAGAACTCTTTAGGAGCGGTTGGTGAGGTATTGCCAGAGGGTATTAAGCAAGCAAAACGCATACTTCTACAGCAGAATTCCGGCACGGCCACGCATTTTTTGCTGGGGTAGGTTTGCTACGTTGTTGCAAAAAGTGATATGGATTGTTTCAATAATTGAAAATTGAAACACGCAAAGAACGGGTGGTACGGGTGAATAGATTGTATTGTTTTGTTGTAAGTAAATGAATTTCAAAGAACTTTACGTGTGACTTTTTTGAAAGTTGTTGCTTTTAATCGACTTTGAAACATGGTACAGGCAATGTTGTTTTAGTGAATAAAAAGTTGCCCCCAACTTGCGGGTATGATTTTGTTATTCTCGCAAGATAATGCGGACCATTTCTTTACTTGTTTAAAAAGAAACGGTTACATGTACAAACTGTTGGTTGTTTTGTTAGGGGTTTTCGTGAACTTAAACATGGGGTTTTCCCAAATTGACCGCTATGGAAAGGTTTATTTTTGGGGAAGTTCTAATAGCAATGGTCGATATGGAACCGTTTTCCCAACAGGAACGGATTTGGCAGGTACTACTAACAATATAGGGAAAACCTACGTAACCGACACAGCAGTTTCTGAATTGTATGCAGGTAGATATTTTGGAATTGTAAAATTAGCCAATAATAAATGGTATTGTTTCGGACGAAATAGCACGAACGATTTAGCCCCTTGTTCTGCACAGATTGCTGTTAGGCCAAATATTGGAGCATGGGTCAAATTTCATGATACCTGGAGTATGGTGAAAGTTTCGACATCTGAAGTAAATACCGGAATTATAAGAGAGGATGGCACTTTATGGGTTTGGGGTCAAAATGGTTTCGGGCAGTTAGGAACCGGTAATACCACATCGTCAACAATTCCCATTAAAATAGGGGGCTCAAGTAAATGGCAGGAGGTTACTGTTTCTTTAAAAGGTGGTTATGCGGTAAAATCGAATGGGGAATTATGGTCTTGGGGCAACAATTCATCAGGTCTTTTGGGGATTGGAAATACCACCGCAGGTTCTTACGGTTTACAAAAAGTGGATGTAAGTAATATAGATTCTAACTACAAAGGTTGGAAATGCATTTCAGTTGATGCGAACGCAGCTTGTGTTGTAGCTATCACAACCAACGGACGAATGTTTGCTTGGGGTTCAAATGGTAATTATCAAATTGGATTGCCATCCCTCAGTACGTATTCTAAACCAACTCAGGTAGGTTCAGACTCAAATTGGGTGAAAGTTTTTACATGGGATGGTTCAACGTGGGGGCTAAAGTCGGACAGCACGCTTTGGGCTGTAGGGAAAAATTCTTACGGACAATTAGGCATTGGCAATACAAATAATGTCAGCAGCTTTACCAAGATCAATAGTACAGATAAATGGGTGAGTTTTATGCCAGTTGGATCAAGTTCTCTTTTAAATATAGGTTGTTTTGCAATCAATCACAAAGGTGAATTGTTTGGTTGGGGTAGAAATACTTATACTAAAACTTCGACTTCAACTGCTTCGTCTCCAACTAAAATTGGTACATCTACGGATTGGCTATGCCTTGCTGGTTATCATGATCGATTCTTTGCAACACGGAAATACGCCAAGAAGTGGTCGGGTACAGGAAACTACTCAGATTCCAGTAAATGGGCACAGTCTATTCGACCAATTTCTGAAGATTCTATCCAAGTTGTTAGTGGAACTTTAACGTTAGACCAGGAAGCAACGATATCCTCCTTGCGTCTAAATAATTCCTCTAAAGTGGTTTTGTCTAATAATTTAACTACCAACGGGCTTCATTTACAGAATGGTACAATGAATTTGAATGGACAGCGATTGACAGTAAATGGTTCGGTGATTTCTAATACCGATTCCAGTAATTATCGTATCCAAGCTGGGACATCGGCAAGTCCGAAACCCCGATCTGAATTAATAATAAAACCAACAAATGCAGTAACGTCTACACTTTATTTTAACGATACGGCAAACCGACTAGCCACGTTGGAAATAGGGAATGGCACCGTGGCTTCAACCTTTACTCTGGGAAGTTCGGTAAGAATTAAAGGGGGGGAAGACGGTGGAACAGGACCGGGGTTATTGCGTGTGAATTACAAATCGAAAATTATTATTCCTACGGGTAGTACGTTAACTTTAGAGTCTGATTCGTTCAATGCGGGATTGTTTTTGGGAGCGCCTTCGCAACGATCGTTGGTCTGCACGGGTACTGGAAAAGTAGTGGTAGAACGGGATCATTTCGGATTGAGGGGCTGGAGATTGTACAGTCATCCGTATCGCACGGATATCGATTTACAGCAAGTGGCTGATGACATTGATATTCCAGGTGCTGGTGGGACTTCGGAAGGTTTTTATAGCAATTCTAATACAGGTTTAAATGCAGCTTGGTGGTACGATTACAGTAAGGCCGATACTACTCAGGCTTCGGACCCTGCGTGGACTGCATTTACCTCAGCCAAAGGATCTACAATTTCAGGCAATGCTAATAAATGGAAGAAACACACGCCGTTGTTGTTGTTTAATCCCGGTGCTGTTAAAGGATCAGGCGCTTTTGATAGTCCCAATTCGGCAACCTATCAAGCGGGTAAAATACAATTGAGTTACACATTGGATAGCACATCCGTGTTTTTGAATGATGGAACCACTCAGACCATTTCTACAGGTACCTTGCCTTCCACGAGTAAGTATTTTTTTATCACTAATCCATTTACGACTCCTATAAAACTATGCAGAATTCAGGGGTTGACTACTTCCAACGTGGATCCCTATTTTTATTATTGGAAGCAACGAAGGAATACGGTGACCGATAATTTTGCACCGGCGGAATGGCAAGCGGAGAAGATTTTTACCGGATCAGCTTTGCGCGACTCCAATATCTCAATTCCAGCTTTTGGAGTGATATTGGTACGATTGAAAAATAGCGGATCAACCACGTTTACCATTCCAGAAAGTGCTAAACAAATCAGTAATTTCAGTTATATCATTGGGGGCGCAAAATCGGTTTCAAGCACAGGACAAATGTTTGTGGATGTAACGGGTAACGATTTAGGCGCTAATAGTGTTGAATTGAAATTGTTGGTGAACGACAGTTTAGAGTCAGACAGAGTTTTATTGTATGACGAAAAAGGCGCAAGTGCCCAGTACACTACTGCCGATGCGAAGAAGTTTGTGAATTCCGATTTCCCCAATGTTTTTGCGTTGACCGAAGATCAAAAACCGGTTGCATTGAATTTGCAGGATATATCGACTATTATAAACCGTGGTAATTCAGAAGTTACAATTTCTTTAGGTGTACAGCGGGATGACGCCAAGAAATACACATCGTTAAACCTACAATTATCGGCCAACAATACTACATTGGACATATATCTGCGGGATAAAGTAACGCTGAAAGAAACTCCCATGCAGACGAATACCAAACAAGCATTATTGTTCAACTCTACCGATAGTTATATCCAACGGTATGAACTGGTGTTCCGAAGCTCTATAGCATCGACTCAGCTTTTAACAAAAGAAAATACCGCCAACGGGAACGTATTGGTGGTACCAAATCCATCGAGTGATTTCATCCGCTTAGAAGCTACCAATGGATTAGAGTATCATGGAGATGTTCAGATTTATGATTTATGTGGACGATTGCTTGTATCTGTTAAGGCAGTTGATGAAAAGCCAATATCGGTAGCCAATTTACAACCGGGAATGTACGTAGTGAGAACGATCAACGGATCGGTAATGTTTAGAAAGAATTAGAATTTAAAAAATAGTAAAAGTAATTAAAACCAAATAATTGCGATAAAGAGATGAATAAACACGATATGAAAATAGTCATGCGTTCGATGTTGGTACTAGTGATAATATTATCGGCAGGAACGTTGATGGCGCAAGTGGGCATGCGGAATTTTACAGGCAATTTAGGCGGTTCCTCCGGTGGAAGCGGCGGTGGAACTGGGGTGCCTATTGATGGTGGCTTATTGGCTGCCATCGCGGGGTCTGCAGGTTATGCCTACAAAAAGTTGAAGTCGAAAGAATAGCAAGGATCGATTTTACAACTGTTTTTATTTGTAAATGTTGGTAATAAAATCAATCCATATAAGTGTACCGCTGGAAATGGAGTTAACCTTTAATCTTTCTGAATTATACCGTTTTGAACAGTAAAAGCTTAATTCAGCAGTGGGCAATTCGGGCGATTGTTTTGTATTTGATGTTTTTTGCCTTGAACAGTTTTGTATTTACGAGCGATAATGCTGTGGACAAATGGCTTACGCGATTTACTGCTGAGAGTTCGGGGAAAATTGCCAAATGGGCCATCGGCGATGGCAGTAAAATTAGTTTGGATAAGCAAAGTGGGGGCGCAACCTTACATTACCGGGATAATAGTTACGTATTTGTTGGACATGGTTGCAACGCACGCGATATTTTTTTCCTTTATATCGGATTTTTATTGTCCATTCCCCTGGGTACGGTGAATCGAAAATTGGGATACTTGGGTGTAGGTCTGCTGTCAATCTGGCTCTTTAATGTAATTCGAGTATTTCTATTGCTGATGGTTGCTCAACACATGCCGGCCTTCTTCGATTTTATCCATAAATACCTGTTTCAAGTAAGTATTTATCTGTTGCTGTTGGTGTTGTGGCACTACTATCTTCAGCCGTTTGGAAGTAAAACAATCCCAAACAAAGCGATGGCAACAAACAACGATGCTAACAATGAAAGTTCCATATCGGTCAGTTAATTGATAATGAGTAGAATTTCGTCGATGGGTAGGTTTCAACAATTGCAAAATCCCTTGCTCTATGTATTGGTGTTTATCACCAGTGTGTTGGGGTACGGCTTGGTATTTGTAGGCCAGCGAATGCTAGAAGTACACGGATTAACCTTGTTTGGTATGTCGATTAATCTCACCGTATTACCCAAATATGCCTTGGCTATACTGCATGGTGGTTTATTGGGGGTGTTGTTTCCCAACAAACATCCTTTGTTTGGATTTTGGCAGGTATTTCTATTGGTGATAATTGGGAGTATCGTGATCGATTTTGCCACGGTAATTGCGATAAAAAAAGAATTTTTCAAGGACTTGGGGTTAGTGATTCATCGATTTTTTTTAACCATTATTAAAATTTCGGGCAGTCCGATGGCCATAGTTTTAGGTATAGTGATTCATAAATTAGAAACGAAGAAGTTGTTATGACGATTGATTTAGGCCAACGCCGAACCTTAAATCCCAATCGATTAAAAACATATCGGTTTATTTATCCATTATTTTTCATTGTATCTCCCGTTTTGATGTGGGAGGATCATTACAAATTAGGTGGATTTTCTTTTTTACTGGCACTGACGGTAATTGGGTTCCAATACCGTTGGAAAGTATATTATTTACAAGGAATTCCCAATTGGAGATCCAACGTACTGTATGGCCTAACTTGGGGATTAGGCATTTGGGGATTGTGGTTCGATTTCTTTACGGGATCAGCTTTTTTTGCTTTCGGAGCCTTGATTAAAGGGTACCAAATGGGTTGGAGTTGGGGATATCCTATACGAATGGTTCTCTTGGTTTTGAATATATCCGTTGCAACGTTGTTATTTTTTCTGCATTTAAAATATTCTGCAGGCTGGGGGATTTAAAGATTCTTTGATTCGATTAGTTCAAGAAATTCTTGTAGGCCGATTACTTCTATATCCTCCGATAATGGGTATCGATCAACCGAAGCATTGATGATCCAGCGGTGTGTAGCTCCAACATCATTGCAAGCCTCGTAAAAGCCGCGCCCCAGTCTTGGTGCAGAGTTTCGCTTTATTTCTATGGCCCAAATTTCACTATCGGGAGTTTCTAAAATAAGGTCAATTTCATTTTGCGTAGCACTTCGGTAGTAGGAGTATTGCCAGCGAGAAGTGATTTGATTCAGGATATTTTCAATCACAAATCCTTCCCAACTTCCGCCAACGGCAGGATGTGCCAGCAGGTCGTCTAGGCTGAAAATATTCAGTAGATTATGCAACAATCCCGAGTCCCGCACATAAATTTTGGGAGATTTAACCAGCCGTTTTTTTATATTTCCTGACCACGGTCGTAATTGTCGGATCATGAAAAAATCGGTTAAAACATCGAGGTAATTTTTAATGGTAGTATGACTCAATTCCATACTTCTTCCCAGTTCGCTATAATTTATTTGTTGACCAGAATAATGGGCCAACATTTTCCAAAATCGGTTTAATTGGGTAGACGGGATATTAACTCCCATATTTGGGAGGTCTCTTTCCATGTAGGTTGCTATAAAATCGCGCCTCCAATCCCAACTGTTTTTTAAGTTGTTTGATAAGTAACTATCGGGATATCCTCCGGTTAACCAGCGGTATTCTAAGTTATAATTTGTTTTTTGAGATAGTTGCAATTCGAAACTAGAAAATGGGGTAAGTTCCAAATAGCGAATTCTACCGGCCAACGTTTCTGAACTATGTTGTAAGAGGTCGCGTGATGCCGATCCGAGTAATAAAAAATGCCCTGCTCGTTCGCCGTTTCGTTTTCTTTCGTCTACGATACCGCGTAAAATTCGAAATAAATCGGGTTTGCGTTGAACTTCATCCAAGATTAATAATTTTCCGGGATGCCGTTTTATATAGGCTTCAGGGTCCTGCAGTTTATTGCTGTCTGCATCCGATTCTAGATCCAAGTAAATACTCTCTTTTTGTACTAATTGTGCTATGGATAGGGCCAATGTTGTTTTCCCTACCTGTCTTGGACCCAATAATGCAACTACCGGCATTGCATTCAATGCTTCCAATAATTGTTGTTGACAGTAACGGGTAATCATCCAATAATTTTAAGTCAAATTAAGTAATTATCCTTGTAAATTGCAAGTGAGAGTTTCAATTTGCAAGGATAAATGTAAGTTGATGTATAATTGATTTGGTAAATCGGGTTTACATTTCTTTCAATATTTCCAAGGATTGTAAGGGTTTCCCATGCAATCCGTGGGTGCTTAAATACAGAGACAGCTTTTGGAATAAGGATTTTCTGAGCATTGGGTTGCCAATTAGGGTTTCACTATCCATTAAAATGGTTTGCAATAACTGGATTTCCTGTGCGGTGAGGGTGTTGGAGGGGGTGGAGGTCCTACCGGCAGCGGTTCCGGTGAGAATATCCAAACCGTTTAAGCAAGATTCGTCCGATAAATCTATCGAGAATCCCATGGCATGCGTGAGGTCAACTACCGCAGAAATTACCAAATTGCTAATATTTTTTTCTCCAGAATTGAGTCGTTGAAACAAATGCGTTGCTACGGAAAATAGTTCTTGCTCGGGTTGCTCTTGTTGCAAGGCCAATTGCAAAACTTCCAACACAAACCATCGCACTTGATCGTGGGCGGGGGTGGATGCCAATCCCCAGCCAGAGATCAGCGATATTTCTTTAATACGTTGCATCCCTCCAGGTTTATGGTTGTAAACCAATTCTACCACATTGCTTAATTGATAGAGGGCGGATTTGCTTACATTGGAAGGATTGTTGGATCGACTGGAACTAGTACTGCTTCCTCCGGTGAGTGAACTTTTGTTGCGTGAACCCACGGATTTGCCGTGAATTCCTTGCACTAAAAAAGAAAGTAACCCAGCATCTTCGGTGAACAATTGAACCACCGCCGAATTATCGGTGTAGGGGGTTTTTCTCACCACGATGGCTCGGGTTTTGGTAATCATACTACCAATTAATCAACCCAATCGGCAAGGAATAAGTTGGTATCTCTACCACCACCGTTATTTCGGTTCGAGCTAAATATTAAGTGTTTCCCATCGGGAGAAAACATGGGGAAAGCATTAAATATACTCTGATTGGTGATCTGTTCTAAACCGGTACCGTCCTCGTTAATCATAAACAAATCGAAATTGTATCCGCGTTTGCTGTGGTGGTTGCTGGAGAAAACGATTTTCTTTCCGGAAGGATGATAAAAGGGGGCCCAGTTTGCTTTTCCAAGATTGGTAACTTGTTTTAAGTTGCTGCCATCTACATTCACCGTATAAATCTCCATGTTGGTAGGTTCTACCAAATTTTTTGATAATAAATCGAGATATTTAGAAGAATCGGCCGCAGTTTTAGGTCTTGAAGCTCGGAATACTAATTTTTTTGAATCGGGCGAAAAGAAAGCTCCACCGTCATAACCCAAACCAAAGGTTACTTGTTTGTCGTTCTTCCCATCGATATCCATCACCCACAATTCCAAATCACCACTTTTGGTTGAGGTGTATACGATTTTTTTACCGTCAGGCGAAACGGTGGCTTCGGCATCGTAACCCGGGGCCTCGGTTAGGCGTTGTACAATTTTTCCCTTTTTATCGGCCACTACGATATCAAAATCCGGATAGATTGCCCATACGTATGCGCCATTGGACGGAGGCACGGGGGGGCATGCTTTATTGGCGAAATGGGTGGTAGCGTACAAAATATGTTTGTTATTGGGCATGTAATAGGAACAGGTGGTTCTGCCCCAAGCAGTGCTCACCATGGCCGGTTTAAATGCTGAGTCTTTTCCCAATTTATCGATGGGTGCCGTAAAAATTTGATCGCATTCTACGCCCCATTGCTTGAAATTACTTTGGAAAGTGATGTATTTGCTGTTGGGAGAGAAATACGCCTCCGCATTATCCCCACCGAAGGTAAGTTGACGAACATTCTTTAAATGAACCTCTGCTGCCGGTGCAGTGCTGGAGTTCAGGTTTTGAGGGTTCCCCGTACTGTGTGGATTGTTTCCATGACTGGCATTCCCATGGTTGTGCCCGGCGTGCGGATCTGCCTGCAACGAAGCTGCATCGGGGGCTGATTGTAAACCATGACTATGACCGTGATTATGGCCCTGATGCGGGTCAGAAACTGCAGGGGTATTCCCATTGGATTGAGCCCAACTATAAGATAAAAGTAAAGTGCTTAAAACGGAAGTTGCGATAATTTTCTTCATGAGTAGAATAGCGTAGTGCAAAATTACCCTATTCTACCCAAAAGAAACTACGACATTTATCAGGCTACAACCGAATAATGTCAAAATTGCGTCATGGTTTTCATTCTCCCTTTGCCTCGAATGCCTTCAATTAGGGTTTTAATTCTCGACATTCTCAGGGTGAATTTTTCGGCACTGTGGCCATCGTTGTCTTTCATACGGGTTACCCGCTTTTGTAATTGATGCAGTTTGTGGTAGAGTTTTCCTTTGTCTGATTTTTTGTTACTCATGGCATAAAAGAATTAACGTGTGATAACATGCACCGGCGGCGGGAAACAAGCACTGCTCCTGCTGTTACGTCGATGTGTTATCAGCAAATTAGCCGATAGAATTGAAAAATCCAAGGAACAACTCGGTAAAAATTCAACCAGGAATAGCCTAAAAAGTAATAATTCGATAAAGGAAATCGGGAATGGGTTTAAAATATTACCTCAATAATTCCCAAGCTAGTTTTGGGAAGCCTTTAATGCCTTGATCGTTGTAAAAATCCAGAAAACGAAGTTTGAATATGTTTCCATCGGCATTTTTGATGAGGTAATTTTTATTGGGTACGATGGTGTATCGTTCTGCGGTTTGATCGTAGGATTTCCAATCGTAGCCAATTTCGTCCAATACCTTGGTGAACGGGGTTTTTTCGGCAAGAGCCAGGGTAATATCGTTAAAATTAACCCCGTTTAATTCGGCAACGGTTACGTTTCTTGGGTTGATTAGTACTCCTCGGATAACATAGGGATAAATCACGCCTTGATTATCAGGTACAGCATCTTTATAGGTAGTGAAAACGATGTCCCAATCCTTGCTCGGTACGGGCTCGTTCATTACGATGGCGTCTTTATGGAAATTGTAGTATGCGTAATTGAAATCGGGATTTATTTTCACTTGAACCCATTTTCTGGGTGCCACATCGGCTAAATAACCCCATTGAAAATGGTATGCCCCTCCCAAAATACTTTTCAGTACGATTTTTACGTATCGAATACTATCGGGGATATTGGAACCCAAATCCATCACAAACAATCCACTTTTAACCGAGTATTCTCCACTGGGTAATTGCTCGGAATAGCACGGGCCAAAGGCTAACGAATCCAAGGATCCTGAAGGATCGTCAAATCGCCAATTGGCCGATTTTACATGGTCTTTGGTTTGAATGGAACTGAAATCCGAAGTTGAAAAATGGGCCACGGTCACATAGGCATTCAACCCTCCATTGATGATGATATGCGGTTTTTCTCCGAAAGAGGAAAATCCAATATGCCAGTTACCATGAGCACTGCTGCTTAATTGCTGACTGCCAAAATTAAAAAACAATTGATTTTCGTAATTTTCGCCCATGGCAAACGACTTGATTTGCAGACCTTTGGAGGCTACGGGAGCAGGGTACAGAGCTTCTGGTTTTTCGCAAGCTTGAAACGAGAGCACGATAAACAATGCTATCACCCAAGTGAAGTTGCGAACAAAGGCTGTTTTCATTTAGAATTGCAAATTTAAGGATAAGAAAGGATTTCTACCGGTACCAATATTCATCATTCCTGAACTATTTCCATGTACACCCCCGGTTATGGCGGCACCCGCGATTTGAGTTACACCCAAAAGATTTTTTACTCCGCCTTGAATGCTTAGTGATCTTCGCTCCCAACCCGATTTTTGGATGGCAATAGACTTGCTGATGCTTAAGTCGATCAAGCCATAGGGGTTGATTTCAAACGATTTCCCTTCCGGGGTTAGGATGAAATTTTTCCCACTGTATCGGCCAAACAGCTGCACTTGACAACCGTATTTTGGGAAGGCCATTGAGCCCGAAAAACTCAATTGAAGGGTGTTCCAAGCGTTTACTTTGGAGGTGTCCGTAATCCAGGTATTTGAAAAAACTTGGGTAGCGGATATAGAACCGTTGTATCGTTTGCTGCTGTACAAAATTTCTGCACTGCCGCCATACGATTGAGCTTTGCCGATGTTGATGTATTGGTAGAGTAGGGAAGTTGCATCAATTAATCCCAGTTGAATTTGGTTTTTTACCCTATTGTGGAATCCTTTTACCGTAAAGGTTGCCCCTTGTGAGGCGTTGATTTTATGTCGATAATCAAAGCTACCTTGCACGCTGTTGGCCAATTCTGGTTGTAAGTTTTGATTACCACGGACGTTGTGGTTGATGTCAACAAACAAGAAGTGCAATTCTTTGATGGTGGGCGAACGAAATGCTTGGGCCACCGATGCGCGTAGGGTGCTATGTCTGGAAACGGAATACCTCAGCTGTAGCGAAGGGATTACCGGCGCTAATTTCCAACCTGGCCCCAATAATTTTGGCAACGGCGATTCTCCAAACATGCTGTTATAAATAAATCGAACCCCGGGTCTAATACTTATTTGCTGAACAGGTTTATATTCAACAGAGGCATAGGCTCCGATATCCGTTATTGGTTTTTGACTTGCAACACGGTTGGCCTGCAAGGTTTCTACGTTGGCCTCGTAGCCACCGGACCATAATAGTTTTCGAGACGGTTTGTAGGACAACACTGCTCGCGAATTCCATTGGAAATTGAGGGTTGTGTCCATGTCGTTGGGATTGCTTAATTCTTCAAAACCCGTCACCAAATTTCGTTTCCACAATTGGTTAAAGCGCGTATATAAATTTAATCCATTGGAAAATTGCAGGGTTAACATTTCCTCGCCTTCGTTGTTTTTTAATCCCGATTTGATGAAGGTATGGTGCGAAAAATCTGCGCGATTGGTAAAAAATCGATTGTTGTATCCAGAGATTGAAACCAAATTATATTCGGCATTGGAACGATCCAATAATTGTTCGTTGAAGTAGTTTAATTTGATCCGATGATGGATTTTGTCTTTGTTTCGAATCGACCATTCCAACCCGCTTAGGATTTTGGTTTTCGGCTTCCAATTGTAGCTGCGGGTGGTTGTATCGAAATCGATGCCACCAAAATACTGCCTGCCAAAATTCAATCCCACTGTATTTTTGCCTTTTGCTAGCGTTAAGGAAGCATCGGCATTGGTATTGGATACGGCATCTTGGAAGGAGTTGAATTGAAATTGCGAGTGTTTCGGACTTTTGGTAATGATATTTACTACGCCACCCACGGCATCGGAACCGTACATGACACTCATGGGGCCTTCGATAATTTCGATGCGTTCTACTTGGGAAACCAGCAATTGGCTGATGTCGATATTGCCATTGAGTCTTCCAATCATCGGGATTCCATCTAGCAATATTTTTACCGATTGACCGCCAAGGCCTTGCATTGATATACCTGCACCGAGTACGGGGTCTTGGGATTGCAGTATGTTCGATTGGTACTTTAGCACATCGCCCAAATTTTGGGCGGCCATTTCCTTGATGGTTTTACTGCCAATTACATAGGCATTGAAAGGTAAATCCGAGGTTTTACGGGCGCCGGCATCTCCAGTAATAATTACGGGATCAATGCGATCTATTCCCAAGGAATCCGAGGTGCTGGATTCCGTTTGGCACCAACCGGCAGGAATAAGCATTAGTGCCAATCCTATCCCTGCCAGTTTTTGCATTTTTTATAAAAGTTTAAAAAGGATATTAATTTTTCACGAAACGGAAGCTGTTGGTGTTGCCTTGGTTGTCTTGCAACTTCAAGGTGTACATGCCGGGCGTTAAGTTCTGCGTATTCAAACGGAAGTACTGATCGCTGTTTGCTGGTAATTCGGTGCTCATTAATTGCTTACCTTGAGCATCCACCACGATTGCGCTGGTGTTAAACCGCGTTTCTGGCAATTTCACTACTAGGGCTTCTGTGGCAGGATTTGGGTATACTTCGGCTTTCAATGCGTTGATTTTTGACACAGAACCAGGGATTCTCGCTAACATGAACGTGTTAATCATCACTTGGCCAGTAGCGCTTCCTTTGAAGTCTTCGAAGTTCAAAAAGTAATGGCTAGTATCATTACCTGTAGTTGCAATATTTACGGATTCGATGATGTATACCCATTGTTTTTGGATGGTCCAAACGCGGGTGGTATTATCGTACGATTTCCAATCACCACCTATTTTTGTCAAATCCTTGCTTACCGATAAGGCGTTGCCTTGGGTTATTGCGGAGTCTACTTTTGAGGGATTTTTCATGTAAAAGTCGCTGAAGTCGGTCCAACTTACATCGGTGATTTTAGAAACACGGGTTCCACGTTTGCTTTCAACTCCTACCGTGGGGTACATTACAGGGGTACCGCCGCCGGGGGGTACGGTTGGCGCATAGTATCGGGTGAACAGAATATCCCAATCGTTGCGGTTGGGTTCGGGTTGAACTTTTCCGCTGCTGAAATTATAGTATTTATAGCTTTTATCTCTACCATCGGCTTGGAACATCGTATCTATCAAATCCCAACTTCCATCCAAGGCGGCAGCCATAAAGATGAAATCACCATTTATTAACTGTTTGATGGGCATAAATTTCATGTACGTAGTTCCAAATCCGGGGTTTGTGGCTACCAACAGGTACAAAGAATCTCCGGTAACTTCTTTGGTGTTAGGATCGTAAACGCCCCAACTGAAGTCCCACATATTAGCTGCATTATTTTGCTGATTGAAAGCGCCTTTTTCGTGCTCGTGGATATCGTTATAGAATTTTCTCCAAGATTTCCAACCCGCAGTATCCATGGTTGCGAAGTCTTTATTGTCCCCATTGGGATAGGCATATACCTCAAAACCTGCCATGTGGTTAATTTTCAAGCAATTATCACGTGTAACTGTGGTGTGAGCTAGGTGCCATTGGGTCATCGGAGCTGGAGTTTTTGTTCCCATTTGCAAATCGTAATATACGGCATTTGCGTATCCCTGACCCATCACGATGGTGTCGGATCTCTGCGCAAAGGCAGAATTAGAGACTGCGAAGGTTAATCCTGCAGTAAAAAACAATGCAATTTTTTTCATTTCTTGTTTTTATTTGGTGCTGCAAAATTACCGGTAGGTGCAGGTAAAGGGGTTGTTTTGATTGTCAAAAAATCGTCATGAAAAACTGTGTAAACTTCTGCGGTAAAAGGGTGCGTTTTGTATAAAATTTATGCAAAAACAACGGATGTCTATCGATGTTTTGGGTTTGCCGAAATGGAAAGACGTATTTTTGTAAATTGTATGGCCAAGATTAAAATAAACGTTGCGTCGGGTGGATTGATGAAGGACGAAACGGTTCCTAAAAAAAAGATTGCCGTAGGGATTGATTTGGGGACTACCAACAGCTTGGTGGCTTGGGTGAATCCGGGGTCTGGGAATGCGGAGATTATTCAAGACCGATGGGGTGCTTTGGTGCCATCGATCGTGGCCTTACCGCCGGGTGCTGATCCCGTAGTTGGAATAGAGGCCAAAGGGGGTTTGGTTACCGACCCTCAACGAACAATTTTTTCGGTTAAACGATTATTGGGAAGAAGCTATGCCGATGTGCAATCCATAACCGAACATTTGGGATACCGAATTATCGACGATAACAACGAGCAGCTGGTGCGCATCCTGGTAGACGGTAAATATTACACCCCTATCGAACTGAGCGCCATTATATTAAAACGATTGAAGGAGAAGGCCGAAGTAGAGTTGGATGTGGAGGTTACCGGTGCGGTGATTACGGTGCCGGCGTATTTTAATGATAGTCAACGTCAGGCAACCCGGGATGCAGCGAAAATAGCGGGTTTATCGGTATTGCGTATTATAAACGAACCCACGGCGGCCAGTTTGGCGTATGGGATTTCGGGTGACACCGCGGACAGAGTGCATTCTACAGATTCCACAGCTTCGGCTGCGGTTGCGGCTTCAACTTCAACGGCGGAATTGGATAGAACTTCGGGGATAGCAACTGGTATTCCGGCCAAGAATATTTTGGTGTACGATTTGGGCGGCGGAACCTTTGACGTATCCATATTGAGTTTAGAAGATGGAGTATTTGAAGTATTAAGCACACACGGCGATACGGCATTGGGCGGCGATGATTTGGATAGGGCGGTGATGGAATTTTGGTTGCAACAGAATCCGTCATTGAATGCCTTGTACAATCAGGCCGATTCGGCAACCATTCAATCGTTTCGATTGGCGGCAGAAAAAGCCAAACGCTATGTATGTAGTGACATCAGCCAAGAGTACCGAGGAAAATTGTGGTGGAATCCGTTATCCCGATTATTTCAAGTGCGTGAAGAGAATTTAAGTGAAGCTCCGTCCGAAGGTGCACAGGCGGTTGCGGAATTGTCGTTGAACTACACCGAATTGCTGTCTTGCACCCAAGGGATTATCGAAAAAACACAACAGTCTGTCAAGTTTGCGCTTCGGGATGCAGGGTTATCGGCCCAACAAATTGATGAAGTAGTATTGGTAGGCGGCAGCACTCGATTCCCCAGAATTCAGCAATTTTTGTTGGAGGACATGGGCTTTAAAAAGGTGAATAATGCTATTAACCCCGACGAAGTAGTGGCTTTGGGAGCGGCCATCGAGGCCGATGTACTCAGTGGAAATCGCAGCGATGTGCTATTGTTGGATGTTACGCCTCTGAGTTTGGGAATTGAAACAGCCGGTAGATTGATGGATGTACTAATTCCTCGAAATACCAAAATTCCATTTAAAGTAGCCCGTGAATACACCACCTCGGTGGATGGACAAGTAAATATGCGTATTGCTGTTTTTCAGGGAGAGCGGGAGTTGGTGGACGAAAACCGGAAATTGGGAGAGTTTATATTGAAGAATATTCCGGCGATGCCAGCGGGTTTCCCTAAAATTCAGGTGGCTTTTGTATTGGATGCCAACGGGATGTTAACGGTAAAAGCCAAAGAATTGCGCAGTGGAATAAGTCAGGACATCGAAATCAAACCACAGTATGGTTTATCCGACCAGGAAGTAGAGCAGATGTTGATGGATGGATTTGTACATGCCAAAGAAGACGTGGAAAAACGCATGGTTCAAGAAGCCATAAACGAAGGAAAACAAATGGTGTACACGGCAGAGCGATTTATTGAAAAGAATCATGCGATGTTGAGTGAGGAGGAAATGAACGGTACAAAGCAACGAATCAATGATTTACGGGGTCTTTTAGAAAACGCGGATTCGGATCGAAATGCAATATTGGATGCGGTTACACGTTTAAACGATTATACACGTCCATTTGCAGAGCGACTGATGGATCAAGCCATCGCTGTAGCATTAAAAGGGAAAACCATATAAAACAGAAATTCAATTAAATACGTTACTGTAATTATGAAACGGAACTCAAGCATAAAGGCATTCGCTTTGGGGATTTTCTCCCGGACGGAACGATTGGGCCGGGTGAAGTTGGGGGTGTTGGTATTTGTTTTATTTTTTGGGGTAGCGTTAAATGCCCAGCAGGTTGATGGATCCAACGCCGATGAAGAATGGCGAAACCCTACCAATTATGGATTGAAAATGGGATTAGCCGTGAACAGTTTTATTGCTGGGGAATTGCAAAATCCTAGGCCCTCAGTGGGTTTTATGACCGGTGTTTATATCGAGCGACCCGATAAACGGAAGTCCAATTGGGGTTGGCAAACCGGTATGGATTTGCGTTTGCGCGGAGGGAATTTCGCCAATCCACGGATATTGGATAGCGTTTCAAATTCGGCCTATTCCCAAATTGGTTTGGTTACCATGGATTTTCCATTGCTTGCTCAATACCGTTTAAGCAGTTCGGGCGATGAAAAGAAACGAAACATCCAATTCGGATTACAACCTTCGTTGCTGTTGCAGTCTAAGCTGTATGTTGGACCCAATAAGGAACCGTTTTATAAAGATGTGTATTTGCGATCTTGGCAGAATTTGCCATTTACTCGGTTTGATGTTCAAGGTGTAGTTGGTTATCAATTTAGGGGGTATGCGATGGGGTATAACGTGAATATTAAGTGTTCCGTGTTAAACATGAATCCTGCCTCTGATAATAGTTCCGATATGGGTGGAAGACGATTTAAACTGCCCGAAGTGGATGGTCAAGGTCAGCCTGCAGGTGTATTGCCAGTCACCGGAACAGGCAAGTTTATAGGAACTTGGTCGTTAGAGTTTTGTATGGTGTTCTAATACCCGATTTGTTTTTGCATTTTTTCGATGCAATTTTCTTTGATGTTGTTTAATTTTTGATTTACTGGGTGGATTAAGTGAAGTAACCGCGATGGATCTTGCTGGTGGAGGTGATTTTATTCCGGTTTCTTTAGTGCTTTCAGCGGTTAATTCCCTTTTAATTATCTTTGCATTTTAATTACTCATGTCGAATACCGTGGCTTTCTATACGTTGGGGTGCAAATTGAATTTTGCAGAGAGCAGCGCCATTGGTCAACAGATGATTCAGGGGGGATTCCAAAAAGTGGAATTTCAGGATTCGGCCGATGTGTATGTGATCAATACCTGTTCGGTAACGGATCACGCCGATCGGAAATGCAAGAAAGTGGTTCGAGAAGCCTTGAAACAGAACCCCGAGGCCTACATTGTTGTTATCGGCTGTTATGCACAATTAAAACCGCAAGAGATAGCGGGTATTCCGGGGGTAGATATGGTTTTGGGAGCGGCAGAGAAATTTCAATTGTTGGATCATTTGCACGGATTGGTAAAAGAGCCAAAAACTCGGGTTTACAACGCGCCCATCAAAGAGGTAAATCAGTTTGTACCTGGATTCAGTACCGGTGACAGAACGCGGGTATTTCTAAAGGTTCAAGACGGATGCGATTATTTTTGCAGTTTTTGCACCATACCCTTGGCTCGAGGTGCCAGTAGAAGTGGATCGGTGGAAGAAACCGTGACATTGGTGAAGAAAGCGGCAGAAACCGGGGCGAAAGAAGTGGTGCTAACCGGAGTGAATTTGGGTGATTTTGGTGCGGGTACCGGAGAAAACTTCTACGATTTGGTGCAGGCTATCGATGGCATAGACGGCATAGAGCGTTTTCGTATTTCCAGCATCGAACCGAATTTGCTAACCAACGAAATCATTGAATTTGTATCGAAAAGCAACAAATTTGTTCCGCATTTTCATATTCCCTTGCAAAGCGGAAATAATGAAATTTTGAGTCGAATGCGCAGACGATATCAGCGGGAATTGTATGCCGATAGGATTGGGTACATTAAATCGTTGATGCCGCATTGCGGAATCGGGGTGGATGTGATTGTGGGCTTTCCAGGCGAAACGGAGGAGCATTTTTTAGACACTTACACCTTTATTAACGAGTTGGATGTTAGTTACTTGCATGTATTTCCGTACAGTGAACGCGCCAATACTACCGCCAAAAAGATGAAGGAAGTGGTTCCGGTAAACGTGAGAATGGAGCGTGGTGAGCGTTTGCGTGGATTGAGTGAAAAAAAACGCATGCATTTTTACCGAGAACATTTGGGCTCTCAACGAGTTGTGTTGTTTGAAGAGGAGGAAAAAAACGGCTGGATGTTTGGGTTTACGGATAACTATATCAAGGTAGGAACGCCGTACGATCCGTTGTTGGTAAACACCTTAGTATCGGCTGAATTATCGGAGATTACCCCGGAAGGTTGGGTATCGGGAACCTTGGATTACGCAGGAGTTACACGGAGTACGGTTTCTGTGTTGTAATTTGCACCTGTGTTTGCAACCATTTATCATTTTGTATATTACCTAACGGGGTTACAACTGCCTTTTTTGAAGGTGGTAAATACGTTTGGTTTTTTTGTAGCATTGTCCATTGGTGCTGCTTATTGGGCCATCAAACAGGAATTCGATCGCAAAACGGAGTTGGGTTTATTCCCTAAGGTTTCGATGGAGAACAATCAAGGCAAGCCCATGGCCAAGAGCGAATACGTGATCAATGGGTTGATGTCGTTTATTTTCGGCTATAAAATTCTGTATTTATTGGTAGAAGCGAGCAGCAATTCGAGGTTTTCGCCGCCGGATCATGTGTTCACCACCGAAGGGAATTGGTTATTAGGATTAGGATTATTGGGGTGGTCTGTATGGAGTACCTGGAAAAAAGATAAAGAACAGCGGGCATTGCCGAGGGTGGATGAGCTGGTTCAGATGCCTGCGGGAGCGTTGATGGGGTCGGTTACGATGGTAGCCTTGGCCAGTGGTTTTTTAGGGGCTAAATTGTTCCACTTGGTGGAAAATTGGGACGTTTTTGTGCGGGGGTTAGAAGAAGAAGGCTTGTTGGGTATGATGATGACGCAGGGAGGTTGGACGTTTTATGGTGGGTTAATTTGCGGCGGTGCCGGGGTATTGTTATACAGTAGATCACAGGGATTGCCGTGGAAATCCGTATTGGATGCCGGTGGACCGGGAATGATGCTGAGTTATGGAATCGGTAGGTTTGGCTGCCATTTTTCGGGTGATGGCGATTGGGGAATTGCGAATTTGAGTCCTAATCCGGGCTTGCCCGATTGGGCTTGGGCATATAAATATCCCAACAATGTGTTGGGCAGGGAGGCGGGGCCCGACATGGAGTATATCCCAGGTTCTTTGGATGAATATGCCTATCAATTATCTACCCCGGTGTATCCCACCCCGTTGTACGAGGCATTGATGGCCATGGGATTGTTTGCGATCTTATGGTTTTGGGGAAGAAAGCAAGCGTGGAAACCCGGGAGGTTGTTTGCGATGTACATGATTTTCGCCGGATTAGAACGCTTTACTATCGAATTGATACGCGAACATGGAGATAGTTTGTATAGATTAGGGGGTATGGTATTTTCACAAGCACAAATGATTTCGTTGGTCTTGGTATTGGTGGGATCGATTGGTTTTATAGGTTTGGGTAAGAAGGGAATGGGAGGGAAGGTTGTGGCCCTGGTGTTATTAGGGTTTGGTATGATGGGCGATGCGGGTGCGCAGACCAAGATTGTATTGCCCGAAGCGCCAACGGTTTCGAAATTGGGGGATGGAAAGAATCCGCCAGATACCTTGGTGGTGGAGGATTTTCAGCGAATGGACCCCATTTTAATTACCACTACCATGGACGAAGACAAGAAACAGGCCTATTTAACCTTGAAGCGAAGGGTAAAGAAAACCTTGCCGTATGCGAAGATGGCGGCGTTAAAGATGAAGGCGATGGAGGACAAGTTAAATACCATTACCGATAAAAAAGCCAAGAAAAAATATATTAAAGAGTGTGAGGCGAGTTTGAAAGAGCTGTACACGGATCAATTGAAAAATTTAACCATTGGAGAGGGTCAAGTGTTAATGAAGTTGCTTCATCGAGAAACGGGCAAGACGAGTTGGGCGATTATGAAGAACTACCGGGGTACGGGGGAGGCATTGTTTTGGCAGGCTTTCGGAAGTATATACGGACACGATTTAAAGGTGGAATACGATCCGATTATTGATTATCAGATTGAGAATATTATTCGCGTTGAGCACTTGGAGTGAGGGTGGATGTGGGGAATGATTACGCTGTATTTATTGGCGTGAGTTAATATTATGTTGAATTGTTGATTTTGAAGTGAAGGTTGCCAATATAGGAGGATGTTGTCTTCCATGGTTACCGTTTGTGAAGAAAGGTTCTTTGAGGAAATTTAGGTTGCCACTGTGGGGAGAAACTGACTGAGGAATGGACTATTAGTATTTAGGATTTTTGCGCAGAAGAATAATAAAAACGATGGGAGCGCCTACGAGGGAGAGGACTGCGTTGAGGGGTAGGGAGAAGTCGGGTATGGCGTAATGGGCCAAAAAATCAGCACCAACGGTAAGCGCGATGCCTGAGAGGGCGGTGATCCACAGTGTTTTTTCGTGGGCGTCTGTACGTAGAAGGGTTCTTGCGGCATGCGGTGCCAGGATGCCAACAAAGGAGATGGGTCCGCAATAGGCGGTGCAGAGGGCGGCCATAGCGGCCGCGCCGGCGATTAGCGCGGCGCGGATGCCGGCCAAACTGCTGCCAGAACTTTGAACATAAATATCCCCCAACAAATAATTATTAAACTTGTATCGGCCGGCATAGAGGATGCATCCTCCCGCTATGGCCGCCCCGCCCAAAGGCCATAACTGTGAAACTTGCAATCGGTCGAAACTCCCCATATTCCACAGTACAAAAAATTTCAATTGACGCGCCTCGCCCCACTGTTGTAAAATATCCACCGCCGCACCAAAAAAATACCCCAAAATCAATCCCGCCAACAACAAACTGTTAATGTCTTTCCAAACTCGGTAGAGCTGCCATTGAACCATCATCACCAATCCCGCACCCAACAACGCCGCCACGGGTAAACTGGGCACCGCCCAGCCGGTGCTATCCGGAAACAACGCATACCCCAAAAACGTAACCAAGGCAATTCCAAACGAAGCTCCAGGCGTGATACCAATCAAAAACGGACCCGCTAGCGGATTCCGAAACAACGTCTGCATCATCAACCCACTCCACGATAACAACACCCCAGCCAAAACCGCACCCAACACCCTCGGCAATCGAAACTCGTAAAAAATATCGGAATTCAACCATTCACCCAATCCAACACCCTCACCCCGATCCCAGGTTAAATCAACCACCACTATCAACAACAGCAACAACAAAAATCCAACTAGGAACAGGTTCTTTTTCATGGGGAAAGCGTTAATAATTTACAGATTTTTAACTATTTGTTTTTCATTGGGTTAACAATCACTAGTTTGTTGGTTTTTACACTCAGTGATCTTCATGGATGAGCATTGTTAATTTACTTCTTTTTTAACTGTTTTAATTCCAAGTGTTTACCTGTGTTCAATGTGCGGTTTTGTACACTCGCTGTGAACTTTTAGGGTAGACACCACCTCACTTAAACGCATTACGGTAATAGTGCAACTGCTGGGATTTCGCCGCATCCGGCATCTCATTAATAATCGTAATTAAATCCGCTAAAACCTCGTTGCAGTACATGTTCCCCCGGTCCCAATAAGGATTCCGGAAATTGTTTTTTACCGAATTGTAATGGTACACATGCTTGTCTTTGAACGCTTTCACGGAACTTACCGACGGATTGTCTAAAGCCAACTGTTTCGCGTTGCTGTACATATCGGTGTTAATCCAAATATGCGCATTTTTTACCATCCCAATGGCTTTTTCCATCGACATTGTAGCCATCGATTTATCCTTATCCAATGCAATCAGCTCGGCACCCGCATCGGCCACCAGTTTATACAATAAATCCGATTTTACCGGCATAAACCAAGAGCCATTGGGGTAGGGTACATTCGCCGCTACCGTTATAGCCACCTCCCGATCCCTAGCTGCAGCCTGTTCAGCCAGCTTCAAATAATCCGTTTTAATAGTAGCATACAACGACTCGGACTTGCCCACGTTCCCCGTTAACCATCCGAAAGCCAAAATCCATTCGGTCCTGCCCAAAGGATGGGTTTCCAACCAGTTTTGACACCAAATAAACGGTATTTGCTTTTTGGTCATGCCCTCGGCAAACTCCTGGTCATCCGGCGTTGTCCAATACCCAATCACCACATCGGGATGAACGCTTTTCAATTTCTCCGGTAATAAATGTCCGGATTTGCTATACACTTCCATTTTTCGGTAAGCATCCGCAATGCCAGATTCGCTGATGTCTTTTCCCGCATCGGCCGGTTGTAACCATGCAGGATGACCGATATAATCCAAATTATCCACCCCCACAATTCTTCTAGCTACTCCCAATTCGGTGAGCATAAAACTGTACGGTGCGGCCAACGAAACAATGCGATTTCGGTTACTAATTTTTCGATACCCAACCACCGAATCGCTTTCGCCCCAAAAAAACTTACCCAATACCGAACTGTCGTTGTTGTAAACCTCTAAAAACGAATCTTTCCCTGCTGTTCCCAATTTAAACAGGCTGGCATAGTCGTTCTTTTTCCACACGATGTTAGTGACCGCATCGTTTTTTACTGCTTTTCCGCAGGACGATACCACAGAAATAATCGCAGTAATCGCTGCAAAGGTTAATAAACTCGATGTTTTCATATTTGGCTGTAAAATTAGACCAAAATATCAAACAGCCGTTATCGAGGTTTGTTTGCTTGCCGAAAAGGTAAGAACTTAGTACCATGTTTCATCCCATCATTCGCTATCGCTACCACATCTTGTTTGGATTTTTTACGTTGTGGATGCTTTTTTTCGATATGAATAATATGTTTTATCGATACCGAGTGTCTCAGGAGATTTCGGCCTTGGAAGAAAGTATCGCCCAACAAAAAGAAAAAATTGCCCGATTGGAAGTGCAAAAACGCGAATTATTTGGCAACGAACGCAAGTTGGAACGCTTCGCTCGTGAAAAATATCTCATGAAACGGGACGGGGAAGATATATTTATTATCGTTGACGAAGAAACCGAAAAAAACAAAGAGTAAAAAACCAGCTGTTATTGTAGCCTGTAGGCAACATGTTTATAAAACGGCTAAAGTTGTTAATTGTTATTTGGCAAAACTAAAATAGGTTTGTAATCGAGGAAACACAATTCCCATCAACCACAGGTATGAATTTCATAGCACAATCCAGCGACCTGCTTCAGCATCTGCTTACCGTTAACGGAGCAATCATGTCTAAGCCCCTTATCCCCATTCTGGAGAACTTTCTTTTCGACGTTCGCGGTGGAGAGTTAACCATCACCAGTACCGATTTGGAAACCAGCATGACAACCACCCTGAAAGTGGATGCCAAAGAGGATTTTAAAGTGGCTGTGCCTAGCCGAATGGTGATTGATATTTTGCGTTCTCTTCCCAGCGATTCGGTAACCTTTAAAATTGATTCTGCTACCTTCAGCATTGAAGTAGTGAGTAAAAACGGTCGATATAAAATGGCCGGTCAAGACGGTTCTGAGTACCCCACCATTCCCGAAATTAACGGCGACAACAGTTTTCAAGCTCCCGCCAATATTTTGTTGCGTGCCGTGAGCAAAACTCTATTTGCCGCCGGCAACGATGAACTTCGATTAAACCTTACTGGGTTGTTCGTAGAATTGAAAGGCGACAAAGCGATTTTCGTTGCAACCGATGCTAACAAGTTGGTGCGTTTCACCCGCCACGATATTAAACCCGGTGTGAACGAGAGTTTTATCGTACCGAAGAAGCCATTGAATCTGTTGAAAACTGCCTTACCGAACGATGAAACGCCGGTAGCGGTTGACTTTAATAAAACCAATGTAGGATTTTCTTTTGGAGATACTAGGTTGATATGCCGATTGTTGGACGAGAAATACCCCGATTATAACGTGGTAATTCCAACCGAGAATCCCAATACTCTTACCATTTCGCGCATGGACTTGTTGAGTTCCATCAACCGTATCAGCATTTTCGCATCCAAAACCACCCACCAAATTCGTTTGAAAATGGCCGGTGCGGAGTTAACGATTAGTGCAGAAGATATCGAAATGGCCAACGAAGCTACCGAGAGAATTCCTTGTGAGTTTGATGGCAACGACATGGAAATTGGCTTCAATGCCAAGTTTTTGAAGGAAATGTTAAGCACCATCGATGGTGAATTTGTGCAGATCCAGTTGTCGCAACCCAACCGCGCGGGCTTGGTAGTGCCCAAGGAAAATGAAAATTCCGAAGATATTACCATGTTGATCATGCCGATGATGCTCAACAATTATTAAGAACCTATAACCTAACCTAACTTATAGAAAGCCGCTTCCCTCGGGAGGCGGTTTTTTTTATGTAGAATTTCTGGAGAATTCTTCCATGGATAATGGCTGGTAAATAGAATTAGTCAATTACATACTAACAACTTACTTTGATAATAATGAGGTAAGGGTTCTAGACAATGTGTCAGACACTAACATATCACCTTGAAAACAAATATTATTTTCAAAAACCATGTAATTGCTTCCAATCCTAATAATAACTTCTGGTGAATATTTGGCTCTTCCAAAGTGGATTGAATCGTTTTTTATTTCTTTTGAATAGGGTGATAATATTTTTGAATGGACTTTAAATTTCTGTTTGAGTCTCTTTTGTAAAATAATAAAATCAGAATATTTGTATTCATTTACTAAATACTTTGTTTTTCCAGCCAACTTTGGATTACGTTCCAAATATTCAATTAAATGGGTTAAACATCCAGTACAATAAGGATTTGATATGTTGACGTAAATAGTTGTATCACGTTTACTACTAGAGCAGAAGAATAGCAATACTGCAATTGAAGAGAGAATTACTTTTGCCATTTGTATAGATCAAAAGCCCAGAATATGATAAATACTAGCATCATATCCATCCAAATAAGTATACTGGATCTGCGGGTTATCGGCAGTTAAATCAATTATTGCTAGGTAGTTATTTTTGATTTCATCCGTATAAGTAGGATATGAGCCAAAAATAACCAATTCAGAACCAACCATTTGGATATCACTCGATAAATACGGTAACGGATGAGATTTGATTAAATGATATTTTTGTTTAGTTCCATCCAACTCGAAAACATGAACTTTTTGCAATAATACCATAGTGAAAATATTGCGATTCATTGCAATACCATGCACGGCATCGTTGTCATTTCTGATTTGAGCGACAATACTATCGGGAAGCACAATCTGACGATGTTCCATTTTGCCATCAACCAAGTTTAAAGTAAAAAGTATAGTAGATTTTGAATCTATAATCTTAGTGCCGATAAATGACAAGGAATTTTCATTTCCCTTACACATGACGATGCTCGAATATTGGTCAATTTGATTTCGTTTTATCTTGAATCCATAACTATTTTGGAATTCTAAAATGGAACTTAAACTTTGTCCAATGACAACATTCATCTGAAACAGGAACAATGGTATTAGCCAAAATAGTTTAAATTTAGTATACCAAAAGAATAACACTCAAATTAGTTATTATTAATATTAAAACCAATATTTACTTGATTTATAAATGAAACCCGAGAATTGAAATTAGATGCATTTCGGGCAACCTCTCTTTCGCTATATAAATTCACAAATCCAGAACTTAAGCCAAATTTATA
>JACCDI011747911.1_pt1 | contig 27155 bp, 16 predicted proteins | sample 7442791 | NCBI WGS metagenome assembly JACCDI01 (sample SAMN15323434, study PRJNA562643) | freshwater metagenome | isolation source: river surface water | place: USA:Blue River Watershed | collected 2017-08-15
AAAAAGTGGTTGCAAAAAAAGCAACGCCTGCTAAAAAGAAAACAGCACCTAAAAAAGCAGTAGCAAAGAAAGCACCTGCTAAAAAAGCGGTTGCAAAAAAAGCGGTTGCAAAAAAAGCAACGCCTGCTAAAAAGAAAACAGCACCTAAAAAAGCAGTAGCAAAAAAAGCACCTGCTAAAAAAGTAGTTGCAAAAAAAGCGCCTGCTAAAAAAGCGGCTGCAAAAAAAGTAGTAAAAAAAGCAGTAGCAAAAAAAGCAGTAGCTAAAAAAGCAACTCCTGCTAAAAAGAAAACAGCTCCTAAAAAAGTGGTAGCACCAGTAGCTGCTCCAGCAAAGAAAGTAGTTGCAAAAAAAGCAGTAGCTAAAAAAGCAACTCCTGCTAAAAAGAAAACAGCTCCTAAAAAAGTGGTAGCACCAGTAGCTGCACCAGTAGCACCAGCTGAAACTCCAGTAGTTGCTCCAACACTTTTCGAAACTCCAAACTCGGAAAACAATCCAACAGCTTAATTTTATTAGCTCTATATAAATCCCGCTTCATGCGGGATTTTTTATTTCAATTCAAAATAAATACTTATGCGCAAGATACTTGTATTGCTAGTGTTTCCATTTTTTGCATTTTCTCAAACCGGCAGTATTGCAGAGAAAACCAAGAACATGGAATTACGCAAAGGATTCTATGATTTTTATTGGGACAATGCCAATGGAAAAATCTATTTGGTTGTAGACAAATTAAATACCCCATTCTTATATGTAAACTCTTTGCCTGCTGGTCTAGGATCCAATGACATTGGACTTGACAGGGGCCAATTAGGTGATTCTAGAATTGTCTATTTTAATCGAGTAGGAAAAAAATTACTACTAACGCAGCCAAATTTAGATTACCGTGCAGTCACTACTGATACAAGAGAACAAAAAGCAGTGGACCAATCATTTGCACAATCCATCTTGTTCAATTTTACGATCGAAGCGGAAGAAGTAAATGTAAACAACCCATCTAATACTAAGCTACTGGTAGACGCAACCAATTTCTTTTTAAGAGATGCACATGGTGTGGTAGATAAAATTAAGCGTGCAAGACAAGGCAGTTATACACTGAACGAAAACAGGTCGGCGATCTATATACAAAACACAAAGAATTTTCCGAAAAATGCAGAATTCGAAGCCACTATTACATTTGTAGGCGGGTCAGATGCGGGAAGATTGGTTCAATCTGTAACGCCTTCTGCAGAAGCGATTACAGTGAGAATGCACCATAGTTTTGTAGAATTACCGGATCATCATTTCACACCTAGAAAATATGATATCAGAAGTGGTTATTTTGGTACGAGTTATTTTGATTACAGTTCGGATATCAGTGAGCCGATTCAGCAAATGGTGATCAATAGACATCGTTTACAGAAAAAAGATCCATCTGCAACGATTAGTGAAGCAGTGAAACCAATCATCTATTATTTAGACAATGGCACACCAGAACCTATTCGTTCTGCATTATTAGAAGGCGGCAAATGGTGGAACCAAGCTTTTGAAGCAGCTGGATATAAAAACGCCTTCCAATTGTATATCCTTCCGGACTCTGCAGACCCAATGGACATTCGATACAATATGATCAACTGGGTGCACCGTTCAACAAGAGGATGGAGCTATGGCGCTTCGGTGGTGGATCCTAGAACAGGAGAAATTATCAAAGGCCAGGTGTCATTAGGTTCCTTAAGGGTGAGACAGGATTATCTAATTTTTGCTGCACTCTTATCCCCTTATATAGACGGCAAGCCTGTTTCAGAAGAAATGCGCAAAGCTGCTATTCATAGACTAAGACAACTCTCTGCACATGAAATTGGTCACACATTAGGTTTACAACACAATTATGCGTCTAGTTTTAATGACAGAGCCTCTGTGATGGACTACCCGCATCCAAATGTTTTTGTAAATGACAAAGGCGCAATGGATTTTTCAAAAATCTATACCGACGAAATTGGTCTTTGGGATAAACGTGCAATCACTTATGGCTATCAAGACTTTCCAAAAGGCACAGATGAAGCCAAAGCGCTCAATAATTTATTAGAAGAAAATTCAAAAAATGGCTGGTTATTTATTGCGGATGCAGATGCAAGAGCAGCAGGCGGAATGCACCCTTACGCACATCTTTGGGACAATCAACCCAATTCAATGGATGGCCTTACTCAAACCATTGCAGTTCGCAATAAAGCAATACAACAATTTGGGGAACAAAATGTAAAGGCAGGATCACCACTTGCACAATTAGAAGACGCATTGGTACCTGTATACAATTACCACCGTTATCAATACGAAGCCGTAACTAAATTAATTGGTGGTGTAAATTATCAATATAGTGTGAGAGGCGACAAGAACCAAATACAACCAAGTATTCTGCCAAAAGCAGTTCAGCAAAAAGCGCTAGACGCTGCACTTGCTTGTTTAGCACCCAACTTTTTAACCATACCTGAAAACATTTTACAATTGATTCCGCCAAGACCTCCTATGTATTATGGTGTTGGAGAATTGTTTACAAAAAGAACAGGTTTAAGTTTTGATGCTTTGTCTCCTGCCGAAGCTTTAGTAGATTTTGAATTGTCTTTTTTATTCAACACAGAAAGGGCCAATCGATTGGTACAAAACAAAGCAAGAGCAAATAGCTTAGGATGGGACAATGTATTAGATGCTATTTTGGATAAAACCTGGTATGCGCCAGCTGTAGCTGGACTAGCTGGTTCAGTTCAATTACAAACACAACAACAAATTTTAACGTGGTTAATTGGATTGAGCCAAAGTAGCGATGCCAATTTCGAAGTAAAAAGTATCTGCGCAAATAGATTGAATAAATTGAAAAACAAATTAACAAGTTTATCCATTAGCAATCCTTCTCTTGCAGCGCATTACCAATATGCAATTAGCAGGATCAATGATCCAGAAAAAATAATCCTTCCAAAACCGGTAGTCATCCCTCCAGGTGCACCAATAGGTTGCGATTTTTAGAACTAAAAAAAGCCCGTTCAAATTTGATCGGGCTTTTTTTAATATAGAATACACTAATAAAAAAAATCGAGGGGCTCGTTTATGGGGCCCCTCGGAAAAATCATTATTAAAAATATTTTAGCGCTTATATTTTTTTAAGCGCTAAAATATTACGCCAACATACGTAAAGGCTCTTCTAATAAACTCTTCAGGGTTTGTAAGAAGGCAGCTCCAGTTGCCCCATCTACTACACGGTGGTCACAACTTAAAGTCACATTCATTACATTGCCTGGTACAATTTGACCATTCTTTACAACAGGCTCTTGTGCAATACCACCCACTGCTAAAATACAAGCATCAGGAGGATTGATGATCGCTGTAAAGGAATCAATACCAAACATACCTAAGTTAGAAATAGTAAATGTACTTCCTTCCCAATCTGCAGGTTGTAATTTTTTATCTTTCGCTTTCTTTGCGAACTCTTTAACTGTACCGCTAATTTGTGTTAAAGACAAGCCATCAGCAAAACGCAGTACAGGCACCAATAAACCTTCGTCTACTGCTACTGCAATACCAATATTTACATGGTGGTTTTCTCTGATAAAATCGCCCATCCAACTGCTATTCACTTTTGGATGTTGCTTCAATGACAATGCAGTTGCTTTCACAATCATGTCATTAAAACTAATTTTGGCAGTCGCTGTTTCATTCAATAAAGTACGCGCTTTGATAGCAGCATCCATATTGATTTTCATGGTCAAGTAAAAATGCGGCGCAGTAAATAAACTTTCACTTAAACGCTTCGCAATCACTTTACGCATTTGTGATACAGGTGTATCTATGAAACTTACTGTTCCCGCTGGAACCGATGCAGCCATAGATGGCGCAGCAGTCTGTGCTGTTGGAGCAGCAGCTCCTGGTGTATAATGCTCTAAATCTGTTTTTGTAATTCTTCCGTGCTCACCTGTTCCTTTTACAAATTTTAAATCAATGCCTTTATCCTTCGCAATTTTCTTAGCTAATGGTGAAGCAAAAATTCTTCCTTCATTCACCACCTGAGTAGGCGCAGTACTTGTAGCTGTAGCGCTTGGTGTAGTTGGTGCAGCTGGTGCTGACGATACAGCTGGACTAGGCGCTGGAGCAGCAGGCGCATTCGCGGCACCGCCTTTAAGCGCAGCAACAATTGGCGCAATGTCCAAGCCTTGCTGGCCGATGATGCAAAGTAAATCGTTCACTAAAATCTTCTCGCCTGCTTGTGCACCTTGGTACAATAAAATACCATCTTTATAAGATTCCAATTCCATCGTCGCCTTATCGGTTTCGATATCTGCTAATACTTCTCCTTTTTTAACCGTATCGCCCACTTTCTTCTGCCAGCCTGCAATCACACCTTCTGTCATGGTATCACTCAAACGTGGCATCAATACTACTTCTTCCATTGCAGCAATATCCACAGCTGGAGTTGTTGAAGTTGTTGGAGCCGTTGGAGCGGATGCAGCAACCGGCGCAGCTTCAGCTGGAGCAGGCGTGCTTGCAGCACCTGTATTTTGAGCAATTAAAGCAGACACATCTTCCCCTGCTTTACCGAAAATGGCTAATAAATCGTTGACTTGTAATTTGCCACCACGAGGGGTACCAATATGCAATAACACACCATCTTGATAGCTCTCCAATTCCATGGTTGCTTTATCCGTTTCTATTTCGGCCAATAAATCGCCTTTTTTAACGGTATCCCCCACATTCTTGTGCCAAGCCGCAATCACACCTTCAGTCATGGTGTCACTTAAACGGGGCATTAATATTACTTCTGCCATAGGTAAAAAGCTAATTTGTAATTGAGTCGTGAAATTACACTAAAAATGTATTTTTTCCCACCGAAACAGGCAATTTTATAGCAAATAAGGTCAAATTAAGGCAGATCAAACTAAAATTCAATCTACTATTGACCCTGAGCTAAGCTATATGCTTTTTTGTCCCCCCACATGTTCAATAACTCAATGGAGCTAATTTGAAAATCCTTGGACAAAGCACTGTAAAGATCAATGATAGCCGGCTGGGATAAGGCAGCTGCATCTTCGGTTTCGAATCGAACATAAAATTGATTCACTAAATTGGTGAAAACAGACCCAGTTGGCCAGACTTGTGTACCACGATTGGCAATAGTAACCAATTTCAAGCCGGGGCTTAAATGCTTTTGACATGCTTCTGCAATCACTGCAGGTTGCAAGGTACTTTCAATAAAAAAGTCAACCCCTACCACTTTATGCACTTCATTCAACTTTCCTACTAACATTGGATTGCTAGTGATGGCAGTAATAGATGGTATAAATTCAAAATTTTGTAAAGCAGGTTTTGGATTGTTTTTTGGTTGTTTACCAAAATTATCAATAATCGCTTCTGCGAATTGGGTTGTGTTTACAGATGGAATTGTTTTGTCACCGAAGTCGCAAGTATGAATACCAGATTCTAAAGTATACAATAAGGCGTTTTCAATCATCACCGCTTTTTCCATCATACCTAAATGGCGCAACATATTCAATCCACTCAACAATAAAGAAGTTGGGTTCGCAATATTTTTACCTGCAATATCTGGCGCAGTGCCATGTACTGCTTCGAAAATAGAAATATGATCTCCGATATTGGATGATGGCGCAAATCCAAGCCCACCAACTAATCCAGCGCACAAATCACTTACGATATCTCCTTGCAAATTGGTCAATACAATCACATCAAATAAGTCGGGACGACTTACCAATTTCATACACAAATCGTCTACAATAATATCATCCGCTTTTAAATTTGGATACTCTTTTGCAATTTCGTTGAACACTTCCAAGAATAAGCCATCCGTTAATTTCATGATATTGGCCTTGTGTCCGCAAGTAATTCTTTTCGCCCCTTTTTTCTGTGCCATTTCAAATGCGTATCGAATCACTTGTTCACTTCCTCCTCTTGTAATCACCCTTCTCGCCACCGCCACATCTTGTGTTAACATATGCTCAATACCACCATAAGTATCTTCGATATTTTCACGAACAATAGTCAAGTCAATGTTCACACCCGCTTTACTAAACACCGTATCAACGCCACTTAGGGTTTGAAATTTTCTATCATTCGCATACGTGTTCCAGGTTTTTCTAGCAGTCACATTCACACTCTTTACACCCTTGCCTTTTGGGGTTTCCATTGGACCTTTAAAAAGGATGCCTAATTTTTCAATAGCATCCTTTGCTTCGGGTGTCATTCCATTACTAAACCCTTTGTCAAAAACCCATTTCCCCATGTCTACAAACTGATACTCCAATGGCAATTTAGCTGCATTAAATATGCCAATTACCGCTTCCATAATTTCAGGACCGATTCCGTCACCTTTTGCTACAGCTATCTTCATTTTAGTCAGTTTTATTCGTAAAAAATGGGGTTTACACTAGGTTTTGCAAACGTTGCCGCGAAGTTAAGTGAGTTCAAGTTGCTGAAAAAAAAATAGCCCCTTTTTTTAGTCATAGGGAGTGAAATATTTCCTAATTTTATTGCGCAGTATCCTCTGCAAGTTATATTTGATCCCATTGATCATGATTTCTACTATTTCAGAAGGCATAGAGGTAAGTGTTGAAACCTTTTACCAAAAGGACTACAGCAATCCCTTGCAGCATGATTTCATGTTTGCTTATCGAATTACGATCGAAAATCACAATTCCTTCCCAGTGAAATTGATGCGTCGTTTTTGGGAAATTTTTGACAGCAATGGAGAGCATAGAGTGGTAGAAGGTGAAGGCGTGGTTGGCGTGCAGCCTTTGATTATGCCAGGCAAACAATACCAATATGTGAGTGGATGTAATCTAAAATCGGAACTAGGCAAAATGCAAGGTTATTACAGCATGGAGAATGTAGAAAATAGAGATCCTATCCAAGTGAAAATTCCAGCTTTCAAAATGATTGCTCCAGTAAAACTAAACTAAGCTTATCTGGTTTTTGTTTTACTAGAAGTCAAGTTCAACTTTATTAAAAATATCCATTGCAGGCATTTTCAATAAAACATCCAAGTCATTTTTTGTCTTTCCTTTTTGTTGCTCCATCCAAGATTTTACAATGGTATAGCCAATGTATTTCCCGACATTTCCCGGAATGTCTTCGCCAAAATAATCATTATAAGGTGCTTCACCTAAAATCGAATTAGCCATAGTTGGATCTACCGAAAAAAGCCGATTCTGACTCGCTAAAAAAGTCCAAATATCTCCAGTATTTTCTTTTAGCGCTTCAAGCTGTTGGCCTGTATAGCCCATCAGTATTGTGTCTTGAGTCTTTGGCAAGCACTGTTCCAAAATATATTGACGTTTCCCGATTTCAATCATTTGAGCAACCAAGGTGGTTCCATTCAATGCAATGGGTTGATAATCATTCAATATATTTTGCAAGGAATTCACCACAATATACTCCGGCGCAAATTGACGGCTGATATACCTTGGATAAATGGTATTGATTTGTTCTGAAAAATACCAGCTCGACTCGGAACCTAAATACAATTGAAGTCCAATAGCTAGTCCATCCTTTGTCACCACATTGCCATAAGTTTCGAGTGGACCAATAAAATAAATGACTTGTTTAGGTAATGTATAATTGGGGAAATAATAATGAAATCTTTTAAGCGCCTCTACAATTTGAGGAGTAGCTAATTTTGAAGCTTGTACTTTTTTTGCTTCCTTGTAAACAGGAAGATAGGCTTTATGAAATGCCCCAATTTGTTTCGACTCTTTTTGAGGAGACATCATTAGAATACGATTGAAATAATCGTCCGAAAAAGCAGGATATTTTTGAACCAATTTTGCTAGGCTTGCCTCAAAATGTAGGGTGTCCATTGCAAAAAAAGCATCCTCGAAATGCAACTCCTTGATAGATGGCGTTGGAGCGACACTAGCTGGGTCATTCGCTGGGCTACCACAAGACACCAAGGCCATCGTCATGACAAGGTATATAAAAGAGATTGAACGCATGCCCGAAAGTACAAAAAAAGCAAGGTTTTTTCTTTTAAAAACCGACCTTTGACACATGAAAATTTGTATCGCACAACAGAATTATCATATCGGTAATTTCGAGGCCAACACAAAGCAGATGATGGATGCTATCGAGCAAGCCAAACTTGAAGGCGCTGATTTAATTTTATTTAGTGAAATGAGTGTCTGCGGATATCCTGCTAGAGACTTTGTGGAGTTCAATGATTTTATCAATCAATGTTATGCAAGCGTAGATGCCATTAGAAAAGTGGCGGACACTATTGGCGTATTAATAGGGGCACCTGCACACAATACCAATGAAAAAGGCAAACCATTGTACAACGCTGCGTTTTTCTTGTACGATCAAAAAATACAAGCAGAAATACACAAGACATTGTTACCTACCTATGACGTGTTTGATGAGAATCGATATTTTGAATCTGCAAGTGAATGGAAAGTCGTTCCATTTAAAGGAAAAAAATTAGCCATCACCATTTGTGAAGACATTTGGAACTTAGGCGACAATCCATTGTATACGATTTGTCCGATGGACAAAATGATGCAACAGGAACCAGATATACTATTAAACTTAAGCGCATCCCCATTTGACTATACCCATGACGAAGACAGAAAAGCAACCATCAAGTCGAATGTGGTAAAATATAAAAAACCATTGTTCTATTGCAATGCAGTTGGTAGTCAAACTGAAATTGTATTTGATGGTGCTTCCCTTGTGTTTGACAAGGATGCAAACTTATGTGGCGCATTGCCTATGTTTGAATCTGCAATGCAAGTATTTGAATGCAACGAGGATGGAAGCATCAATGCACCCATCCTTGAACCAGCAGCATCTTTACCAAGCAAAGAACTTAATCCCGCTCACCTTGTACCTGAATTAAATATTGATCAAGTATACAAAGCACTTGTACTAGGTGTTAAAGATTATTTTAATAAGATGGGCTTCAAAAAAGCCATCCTTGGTTCTTCGGGTGGTATTGATTCCGCTGTCACTTTAGCGATTGCATGTGAGGCTTTAGGAAAAGAAAATGTGTACGCAGTATTAATGCCTTCACCTTATTCTACGACACACTCTGTTGACGATGCAGTAGAGTTGAGCAAAAACCTTGACAACCCTTACGATATTATTCCAATCAAAGAAGTGTATGAAAGTTTTTTACATACATTAGAACCCATTTTTAAAGGCCTGCCTTTTTCATTAGCAGAGGAAAATATTCAAAGCAGGTCGAGAGGAAATATCTTGATGGCCATTGCGAATAAATTAGGCTATGTCTTATTGAATACTTCCAATAAAAGCGAATTGGCAACTGGCTATGGAACACTCTATGGCGATATGGCAGGCGGCTTAGGTGTACTTGGAGATTGCTACAAATTACAAGTGTATGCATTAGCCAACTATATTAATGCAAGAAAAGAAATCATACCTCAACATATTATTGACAAAGCACCAAGTGCAGAATTAAGACCCGATCAAAAGGATAGTGACAGCTTACCTGACTATGCCATATTGGATCAAATCTTATATCAGTATATTGAAAAACGCGCAGATCCTGCAGTGATTAAAGCCCTTGGTTTTGAAGCAGCATTGGTAGACCGTACCTTAAAGATGGTGAACACCAACGAATACAAACGAAATCAATTCTGTCCTATTATACGTATATCGCCAAAAGCATTCGGTGTGGGAAGAAGAATGCCCATTGTTGGAAAATATTTAAATTAAATTATGAGAAACAAAACGATTGCTTGCTTAGCTGCTGTTTTACTTTTTTTAAGCTTAGACACCCTTGCGCAAAAAAATGCCCCTATTTTACCAGGAGCATATCAAACAGCCCAATACCTTCCTTTATTAAAGGGTAAGAGAGTGGGCTTGTTTACCAACCATACCGCTTCGGTAGGTAAAAAACATTTGATAGATACCTTACTTGCAAGTGGGATTCATTTACAAAAAGTATTCACACCTGAACATGGATTAAGAGGTACTGCAGATGCAGGAGAAAAAACCAATGATGGCGTAGATGAAGCCACAGGCGTACAAATTGTTTCACTATACGGCAAAAAAAATAGACCTAGTGATGTTGATCTAATGGATGTGGATGTATTGGTATTTGACATTCAAGATGTAGGTACTCGTTTTTACACTTATATCTCTTCACTACAATATTATATGGAAGCTGCATGGGCCAATAACAAGCCATTGATCATTTTAGATCGTCCGAATCCAAACGGACATTATGTAGATGGACCTGTTTTAGAAATGCCTTATAGTAGTTTTATTGGGAAAAAAGCTGTGCCGATTGTGTATGGCTTAACAATGGGCGAATATGCAAAAATGCTGGTGGGCGAAAAATGGTTGACTGCACCTGCTGATAGCCATATCAATAAAACAGCAAGTCCCATTCAATTAACAGTGATTGCATGTAAAAACTATGACCACAATTCCATGTACACTTTCAATATTGCACCCTCTCCTAATTTGCCAGACATGAATGCGATTTACTGGTATCCTACAACCTGTCTAATCGAAGGCTCCGTAATGAGTGAGGGACGTGGCACTGCACATGCATTTGCCTATATTGGCCATCCAAGTATCAAAGGCAAGACTTTTAGTTTTACGCCAGGACCAAGAACGGGTGCCATGAGTTCAAAATTATATGGTCAAAAATGTTTTGGATGGGATTTAAGCAATCAACAAGCTCCAAAAAATAAGATTGATCTAGATTTAATCATTGAGATGTACCAAGCTTTTCCTGAAAAAGATAGTTTTTTTATTGAGCCAAAATCAAAATTAGCAACCGACTATTTCTTCAACAAATTAGCAGGCAATGCAACATTAATGGAGCAATTAAAAAATGGTCAGTCTGCAGCTGCTATCAGAGCTAGCTGGAAACCAGGTTTAATTGCCTTTAAAAACATGCGTAAAAAATACTTATTGTATAAAGACTTTGAATAGTTTAAAAAAGTAAAATAAATAGGGTCCCAAATTGGGACCCTATTTATTTATGGAACATAATAGATTTTAATTATCCCCCTATTATTGGAATTGCTAACTGATGTACCGCATCATTCAATTGCTTGATCCCTGTTTTCTTAAGGGTATCCAATTTATTGAACTCCGCATCTACTTGTGTTTTTAATAATTCATACACTCCTTGCACTTGCTTGGTTGGTGCTGTGTAACCAGATGCTGCAGACTCAAATACACCCGCTATTTTATCATCTAAACGGATTGGGAAGTTCAATACATCCTGTCCACTCTTTGCTTTTGTTTGATGCAATGCTTCCTCAATTGAAGTCAAGCTAGTTAACACTTCTTTTGCTTGCTTTTGGAAGACAGTGTCTTTAGTCTTCTTCTGCAATACATTGATCTGTGCACGCAATTCTTTGATGCTCTTTAAATTTTTCATGATCTCACTAAAAGTGCCAGCCACTTTTAATAAAAACTGCTCTTGCGCTTTTAAGTCGGCATCAGACACTTTATAATTTGGATCAGCTACAATCGTGAATGGTTGCTCTGTAACTGTATTGTCAATAGTCACTTTAGCCGTGTATTTACCAGGTGCGGCTAAAACCGGACTCGTTGAACCATTCCAAAGAATCAAACCAGGCTCTGGTTTTTCCGCTTCCTTATGGTACATATTCCACACATAGGTTTGGAAACCAGATTCTGTGCTTGGCCCTCCTGCCTCAGAATGACTGATTGTTTTAATCACTTTCTTTTGATCATCTAAAATGCTAATCATGACTCTTGTTGAATCAGAAGGATTACCTGCTTTCCAATATTTGATCACCACGCCTTTTGCAGGATTCATACCCACATTTGCAGGCATGCTTACACTTGCACCTCTACTTCTTCTGCCGCCCATTTGCGGAGGCACACGATAGGTGTTAGCAATTGGGAATACCTGACTTACTGAAGGAGCTGATTGGAAATTTTCAACAAAAGACAAATCATCCATGATGTAAATACTTCTTCCTTGTGTTGCTACAATCAAGTTCTGGTCTTTGATCAATAAATCTGTAATAGGTGTAACAGGCAAATTCAATTGAAAACGCTCCCAAGAAGCACCGTCGTTGATTGAAACGTATAAACCATATTCTGTACCTGCAAACAATACACCTGCTTTTCTTGGGCTTGCCACAATCGCTCTAGTGAAATGCAAAGGATCAATACCATTGGTGATCTTAGTCCAAGTAGCGCCGTAATCTGTTGTCTTATAAATATAAGGTGCAAAATCATCTAACTTATACCTTGTACCTGCAAAATAAGCTGTTCCCTTGCGTATTGGATCCACTTCTACTCTATTCCACATGATCCATTTTGGCGCATCCTTAGGGGTAACATTTGCCCAAGTTTTTCCACCATCCTTACTTACACTAATTACACCATCATCACTTCCTGTCCACAATAAATCTTTTTCAACAGGAGATTCTGCAGCAGTGAAAATCGTACAGTAGTATTCTACACTGGTATTATCCTGTGTAATTGGACCACCAGAACTTTTTTGTTTTGCTTTATCATCCGTCGTTAAATCAGGAGATAACATATTCCAGCTTGCTCCTTCATTCTCTGTAGAAAATAAATGATTGCCTGCAGTATATAATTTCTTTGGATTGTGTGGAGAGAAGAAAATAGGATGATTCCATTGGAAACGGTATTTCATCACTTCCGCACCTGCACCCATTGGATTGTCCGGCCATACATTGATGACTCTATTTTCACCAGTCTTATGATCATATCTTGTAATTAAACCACCATAAGATCCTCCGTATACAATATCACTATTCAATGGATCGGCTACTATATAACCACTCTCGCCACCTGCAGTGACATCAAAGTCGTTCTCGCCAATAAATGCGCCATAAGTGCTTGACTTGATTCTGAATGCTGAATTATCTTGTTGTGCACCTAAAATGCGGTAAGGAAAACTATTGTCTGTACTCAAACGATATACTTGTACAGTAGGCTGATTCATCATTGTGCTCCAATTTCTTCCGCCATCCATGCTCACTTGCGCACCGCCATCATCTGCAACAATCATTCTCTTGCCATTCTTTGGGTCTATCCATAAATCATGGTGGTCACCATGTGGGGTTCTCAAAGAAGTAAAAGTTTTACCTCCATCAGATGACAACATAAAGTTGACATTTGGACAGTACACTTTATTTTCATCAGCAGGATCCACAAACACTTTAGTATAGTACCATGCACGTTGACGAATATTGTTATCACTACTTGCTAATGTCCAGGTAGCACCAGCATCATTAGAAACATACAATCCCCCTTTTGCATTTTCGATCAATGCATATAATTTATCTGTATTGGATTTTGCTACTGCAACACCTACAATACCCCAAACACCTTTAGGCAAACCTTTGTTGTTTTTGATAGACACCCAAGTATTTCCACCATCAGTACTCTTATACATACCTGAGCCAGCTCCTCCACTTTCTAAACTATAAGGCGTACGAATCAATTCCCAAGTACCTGCATATAAATTATCTGGATTACTTGGGTCAATGATTAAATCGCTTGCGCCTGTTTGTGGATTCACATACAATACTTTTTTCCATGTAGCACCACCATCCACACTCTTATAAACGCCTCTGTTTTCGTTGGGCCCAAATAAATGCCCCATTACAGCAGCCCATACAATGTCTGGATTTTTTGGATGCACAATTACACGCACGATATGACGACCTTCTTTTAAACCAATATTTTTCCAAGTCTTTCCATCATCAGTGGATTTCCACATACCATCCAACCCTTCACTCACATTACCACGCATGGTATTCTCTCCTTCACCTACATATATTACAGATTCATTGGAAGGCGCTAATGCAATGGCACCAATGGTACCACCAAAATAACCATCAGAAATATTCTTCCAGTTGTTACCAGCATCGCTTGTTTTCCATACACCACCACCTGTAGACCCCATGTAAAAAGTATTTACATCGGTGTATGATCCTACACCTGCTGCCGCACGGCCACCTCTAAATGGACCAACCAATCTAAAGCCTTGCGCTTTGATCAAAGGGTCTTGACTTAACTCAACTGCTTTTAAAGGTTCAGTTGATTTTTTCTTTTGCGCTTGCGCTGGACTGAATGTTACAAGTCCAACGAATGCTACAAATACAAAAAATAGTTTTTTCATAATTGACTTTTGTAATGATTAATCCTTGTTTAATTTATTGTCAAAATTCCTTTTGACAATAAAGCGAGCCCTCCAAAAGGAGGGCTACGCAATTATTTGATGACTTCTACTTCTTTAAATTTTTTGATCGGTGTTGACTCCACTAATTTTCTGAAGTCTGCCCAATCTTTAGCAAAAAATGCATTTACTTGAGTCGCCACTTTTTCTGCCGCTATCGCTGCATCCGCCATCACACGCTCTTCTTGTGCACCAGGCATTGTATTCTTACCCATGATCAACATACTTGCAGAACGAATAATAGAAATTGGCGTAATCGTAGGCACAGTACCATAACCTTGCTTTTCTTGCTTCTTGCCTACCATCATTTCTCTTAAGTTTTTCACTTTTTCAGCAATGATTTTATGTGCTTTATTTAAACTGTCTACGCCTTTGTCTTTCTTATCTTTCCACTCTGCTTTTAATTGCGTTAAAATCAAATCTGCATCGTCTAATTGATCTTGAGCAGCATTGTATTTGTCTGCAGTCTTTTGCAATTGATCCAATAATTTGTCTTGCGCTAAAACCACTTCACGCTTGCTTGGTAATCTTGGGTCGTCAGACACCTGAACCATCGCCGAATCTTTCCAGGCACCCACTGTCACTACCACTTTGTATAAGCCAGGTAATACTTCTCTTCCAGTAAATTCTCTTTCTTCTGCAGCACCTGCATCCGCTGACTCTGCAGCCATTCTTCTACCGTATCCACCACCTGTTTTTGGTGCACCTGCACCTCTTTTACCTTTTTGCTCAAAGCCCCAATAATTTCTATTAAATCCAGAATCTACCTTAAAGCTTAAGTTTCTAATCACATTATCTGCTGCATCTTTAATTTGCACTTTTGCTTTTTTCACAGAATCCATAGCGTAGATGGTGATTGGCATACCCGTTGGTTTATTCGGCGCATCCCACATTCCCCATGTGCTCCACTCATAAGGTGAATTTTTAATCGATAAATTGATCGCTGCTGGAGGCACACTCATAAAGTATTTAGCTGATTGCGCTTTTGCTAATTTTCTTAAAGGTCTGATATCATCTAATACCCATAAGCTTCTACCAAATGTAGCAATGGCTAAATCTGCTTCTCTATCTTGAATCGCAAAATCATAAGTAGATACAGAAGGGTAACCATTCTTCCATTGTTGATAGCTAGCACCATTATCCAAGCTCACATAAAAGCCTTGCTCCGTTCCTACAAAAATTAAATTAGGCTCTGTTGGATCTTGTAAAACAGTCAATGCATATCCATTTACTTTATTCGCATCTAGCATGTTCATCCAAGTCTTTCCTGCGTCTGTAGATCTAAAGATATAAGGTGCAAAATCACCTTGTCTATAATTATTCACCACTACAAATACTTCATTCGCATTGTGAGCAGAAGTTCTGATTTGTGGAATCCAAGCGCCCTTAGGCAAGCCAGTGATATTCGCAGTTAAATCGGTCCATGATGCACCACCGTTCGTAGTCACCTGCACCTTGCCATCATCTGTACCAATATAGATTAAACCCTTTTGTACAGCACTTGGTGCAATACAAATAATGGTACAATGGTTTTCGGCACCCGTAATATCAATACTTAATCCACCATTGTCTCTTTGGTCAATTTTAGCACTGTCATTGGTTGTTAAATCACCAGAGATGATTTCCCATGCAGCACCTTTGTTCGTACTCTTATGTAAAAATTGAGAACCAAAATAAATTGTTTTAGCATCAAATGGATCTTGCGCAATAGATGCGTTCCAGTTAAAACGCAATAATGTTTTTGCATCTGGCGCTGGAGGTTTAATATAAGAGGATTGTCCAGTCACTGTATTGTATCTTCCTACATTTCCGCCCTGACTCATTGCATACACCCAATTGGCATCTTCTGGATCAGGCATTACATCAAAGCCATCTCCACCCCATAAATTATCCCAATCAAAATTTCTGATACCGCCTTGAACAGTCGTATAAGCAGGGCCTCTCCAAGAACCATTGTCTTGCATACCACCCATGACATGATAAGGAATTTCGTTGTCCACATTAATATGATAAAATTGACCTACTGGAATTTTCTCATCAAACATCCAAGTCTTTCCGCCATCTCTTGTGATACCAATACCGCCATCATTACCATCTATGATCAACTTGTTATCGGTTGGATGAATCCAAAATGCATGATGATCTGGATGGATACCGCTGTAAGGTATAATGGTTTCAAAATTCTTTCCGCCATCAATACTTTTTTGCACTGTTTGACTAATATACCACAATGTATTTTCATTCAAAGGATCGCTAATGATATCTTGGAAATAGAACGGACGATTGTCTACAATAGATTTTTGACCATTCACTAGCTTCCATGAGTAGCCACCATCTTCACTCTTATACAATCCGCTTTTTTTAGACTCTACTAAAGCATACACCACATTAGGATTTGATTTGCTAATGGTAATACCCACACGTCCTAAATCTCCATCAGGTAAACCATGTGCCTTACCTAATTTGATGAAATTTTTACCACCATCAATCGTCATATACAAACCGCTTCCTTTACCACCACTTTCTAAATGATAAGGATTGCGATAATGATGCCACATAGCAACAAATAATTTATTCGGATTGGATGGATCCATAATCATATCGCCCGGACCCGAAGTGTCGTTGGTAAACAAAATTTGGTTCCAAGTATCACCACCATCCATGGTTTTGTAGACACCTCTATTTTTTCCTTGTCCATAAGGATTTCCAATCGCACCAGCATATACTGTATTTGGATTAGATGGATCTATAATGACTCTATGTATATTTCTTGTTTGCTCTAAACCCATGCGCTTCCATGTTCTTCCTGCATCCATGGTTTTGTAAATTCCTTCTCCAATGCTGATTGAGTTTCTTGGATTTCCTTCTCCTGTTCCAACCCAAACAATGCTTGGATTAGATTGTTGAATGGCCAATGATCCAATATTTAAAATAGGTTGCTCGTCAAAAACAGGTGTCCAACTCACACCGCTATTATTTGTTTTCCAAACACCACCAGATGCAGCACCGATCCAAATATTATTTGGGTTCGCTACTTCTGCATCAATGGTCGTTATACGACCACTCATACTTGCTGGTCCAATATTTCTTGGCTTCCAACCTTTAAATACTTTATTGATGTCTACTTTTTCAGTAGTCGCTACTGGAGCAGTAGCAGCTTTCTTAGATTTTTGTGCATTGGCTTGACTCAAAGTCAAAACAGATGCAAGGATCATAGAACCAAGGGTAATTACACGCATAGGAGCTTATTTTCTTATTAGAATAATGAAGTTCTAAGCTATTGCATTTTACCCAAAAAATCAATAAAAAAGGGATGAGCGTATTTTAGAGTTTTTCGATGATTCCCGCTACGCCCTGACCACCTCCCACACAGGCAGTAACAATGCCATAACGTTTGTCTAAGCGCTCTAAGTCATTGATTATCTGTACAGTTAACTTAGAGCCAGTACAACCCAATGGATGACCTAATGCGATAGCGCCTCCATTGATATTCACTTTGTTTTGGTCTAAGTTCAATGTTCGAATCACCGCTAATGATTGAGAAGCAAATGCTTCATTGAGTTCAAATAAATCTATTTGATCTAAGTTCATTCCAGCTTGCTTTAATACTTTAGGTACCGCTTCAATAGGCCCAATACCCATGATTCTTGGGTGTACACCTGCAACAGCACAATTCACCAATCTCCCTATAGGCTTGAGTCCTAAAGATTGCATCAAACGTTCACTCATCACTACGACAAAACTTGCACCATCACTTGTTTGTGAAGAGTTGCCCGCGGTCACCGATCCCTTTAAAGCAAAAGCTGGTTTTAATTTAGCCAAAGCCTCAATGGTCGTATCTGCACGCACCCCTTCATCTGTATCCACCGTATAATTACGGGTTGCTTTTTTATTGTTTTCGTTAATATAGGTTTCGGTAATTTCTATTGGCAGGATCCCTTTTTTAAAATAGCCATTGTCAATAGCATTTTTTGCTTTTTGATGTGAAACCAAAGCAAACGCATCTTGGTCTTCTCTACTCACATTGTATTCATTGGCCACCGCTTCTGCAGTCAATCCCATCGATAAATAATAATCAGGTTCATCCTTTGCAATGCTGTACGCAGGAACTGTTTTCCAGCCTGCAGTAGGCACCATCGACATAGATTCTGTACCGCCAGCAATGATACAATCCGCCATGCCCATTCTAATTTTAGCCGTTGCCATGGCAATACTTTCTAAACCACTCGCGCAATAACGATTAATGGTAATTCCTGGCACTTCTATCCCTAAAGCTTTAGCAGCAATGATTCTTCCAAATTGCAATCCTTGCTCAGCTTCTGGCACTGCATTACCTACAATGACATCGTCAATTAATTTGTATTCCAATGCAGGCAAGGATTTCATTAGGCCCTGAATTAACTCAATCGCTAATTCGTCGGAACGCATAAATCTAAATCCACCTTTTTTGCTCTTAGTCACTGCAGTTCTAAATCCCGCTACGATATACGCTTCTTGCATAAAATAGTCTTTAATTGACCCCCTAAATGTAGGCTTTTTTATAAACAGTTGTTTATGCAACTAAATATTTCATTGTAAATTTGAGGCATGATGTATCCAATTGTCAGAAATACCCTGTTTTTATTGCCTCCGGAAACAGCGCATGAAGTGTCCATGAAAGGATTAGACTTAATAGCCTCAGTACCATTCTTGAACCAGTGGATGAGTCATCAATTTAAAGTGACCGATCCTAATTTAGCCAAGACGGTATTTGGTTTACATTTTCCTAACCCCGTTGGACTAGGTGCAGGATTTGATAAAAACGCGGCACATTTGGATGCATTAGAAATGCTTGGATTTGGATTTGTTGAAATTGGAACAGTGACACCAAAACCACAAGCAGGTAATGTAAAGCCAAGAGTGTTCAGAATTCCAGATCAAAAAGCATTGATCAATCGCATGGGCTTTAACAATGACGGTGTCGAAGTGATTGCAAAAAGATTAAAAGAAAGAAAAGCAAGCTCAAATTCCAAATTAATTATCGGAGGTAATATTGGGAAAAATAAAGTGACCGAAAATCAGGATGCATGGAGAGATTATTGCACCAACTTTATTGGACTAGAAGATGTGGTAGATTATTTTGTGGTGAATGTGAGTTCTCCCAATACGCCTGGCCTTCGTGAATTACAAGAAAAAGAGGCATTGAGAAAAATATTTTCTGAATTACAACTCATCAATAAAAACAATAAGCCCATCTTGTTAAAAATTGCACCCGATTTAGAAACAAGTGCATTAGACGATATCATTGCTTTAACAGCAGAAGTAAAAATAGACGGATTGGTATCAAGCAATACCACACTTGATCGCAGCCTTTTGAATCCAATGAATACGGAACGTGCTAAAATCATTGGGCCAGGTGGATTGAGTGGTCAACCTTTGTTGTCAAAATCCAATGAGGTATTGACTTATTTATACCAAGGCATTGGTGACAAATTGCCCATTATTGCAAGTGGCGGTATCTTTAAACCGGCAGATGCAAAAGCTAAATTAGAAGCAGGTGCAAGTTTAGTGCAAGTTTGGACTGGTTTTATTTATGAAGGCCCCGCAATAGTAAAAAACATTTTACAGGGACTAAGCAAATAATATTTAGTTTATTACTTATCCCAATACTCCAATAATAACTACTTAGCAATTACAAGCTCACCCTGAAGCTTCCGAAAATACCGAAAGAAGAGGGTGTGGCTGTTTGCAATTGCGCATTGGTTAATCTCCAAACAAAATCAATTCTAAAGAACTTAGCGATATTTTCTATCCCTGTTCCTACTTCTGCATAAGGTTTTGATTTCAATGAATTAAAAGGATGTGTTCCAATAAAATTCAATTGCTGATTCGCATCAGACAAACCACCTACCACTGCTTTAGCACTCCAAAATTGTCGCCATTTTGTTTTTTTCACAAGCGGCAAATATTTTAAGATTCCTTTCCCAATTTTATGTTCAATATTTAAACCAATAAATTCATCACTTATAAATTCATAACGTTGCATTAAATTGAATGCATACTTATTGTAATAGCTCATCTCGTTACCCGGCATAATATCCAAGAAAGGATAACTTGTTTTGCCCCATGTTTTACCCGCAAATACACTATAATAAATATTACCAAATGGGGTAATAGGTAAATAATCATTCAAGCTAAAATTCAATTTCTGGTAGTTGTTCGGAGCGCCTAAAGCACCTTCAATTGCCTGGGTGTATTTCAATTCCACGACTGGATATAAACTACCAAAACCAAAGCGGGAAAAATTACTTTCCAAATAGCGTTCTTGATAAGCGAATCTTAATCCAATACTCGCTTCTACTGTATGCATCCAATCCCCTCCTCCAATATTGGTATTGTAAATGATCGGCATATTTAACAATGGATCATATTCTTTTTCCGCTATGCCCAATGTCAACTGTACGCCTTTATTGTTCTCTTGAAAAAACTCCAATTTTTTTTGTGTGAACTGTAAAAATTTAAAAGGAATATTGGGTCTTCTCAATAAAGTACCGAATAAATTATCGTTGTTGATTTGATCAAAATATTCTTGTCCAAATTCCAAGTCCGAATGATACTCTGCCTTAAGATAACTTAATGGACTTTGCTTGAATTGATACATTGCCCCCAATTCACCCTTCGCTTTTTGATCTCTAAGTCCATAAGCCCCGTATCCATAAAAATTCCAATGCTTGCTAAATCCTTTATTGGTTGCAATATCTGCCCTCAACCTTAAGCCCTCCCATTTGTCCGAACTGATTACATTAAACCAAGGCCCCAATGTTACATTGCCGACTTCCTTGATCCCCTTCACTAAAAATTCTGCAGACTGTTTGTAAAATAAAAATGTTCTGTTTTTATTTAAAGTATCCAATAAAGTATATACTGCTTGTTCGGTTTTAGCCAATGGCTCATGTCTTAGGGTTTGCCATGCTGCTTCATTGTTATTATTACTATTAGGTAAAAGGCGAATTTCCGGATTCTTCACTGTACCATTAAACACAGAATCAATGGTGTTGTCGTTTATTTTAATGGATTTATAAGTAGTGGTCTTACGCCCCTTGATACCCAACTTGTCCTTGCCACCAGGTGTGAAATCTGCAACAAAACGGTCTTTCGCCAAAAACCAAACAGAATCATTCACTAGTTTAAATTCTTGAATCAAAGAAAGTGATTGTAAAAAATTAATGTCCGCAAAAGTAGAAGGCCTTAAAGTGATTTTTTGAATGGCGAAACTGGTGTCGTTTACCCAACAATCTCCCTCAAAAGTCAATTCATTGGTACGCTTAGGCTGAATCAACAAATGCACCAATCTTTTGCCGTTTAAATAAGCCGTATCTGCCAACTTGAATTTATAATATGTATCTGCATTGGTATTGAATGGACTAATGAATTCTCTGTTAAACACAGGAATTACATTCTTGTACACATTGATATTTTGATAAGTGCCGCCCAACTCTTTAATGAGTGTTTCATTTTCAATCCCATTGGTCCTAGTATATTTAATTTCTTCTAAAGATTTAGTAGGATCGGATTGATAAAAATAATCAGAGATCGTTTCTGTAATATAGATGGGTAAAAAAGACTGATGGGTTTCAGTGGTATCTATATAATCAAATACAAAATCAAGCGGTTTAACCAAACTATTTTTTGCTAATTTATCCTTACGCACATTGATCAAGTCTACTTCTAACTTATTGTAGATTTCGTAACTGTAATTTTTTTTGAGTGCTGTATTATTGAATTCTTTTTTAGACATGATTTTTCTCCAAAACCATAAAGAACGATTGTATTTAGATTTGACCACCGCCTCTTGTTTTGCCGCTTGAACAAACAAGTGAATAATGCCCAAATTTTCATGATTCAATTTGGATAAAGGGATTTGTAAACTAGTATACCCCACACTTTGTAAGAGCAAAGTATCCTGCAAGCCAAAAGGAGAATAAGGGAGGACAAAATTACCCGCAGAATCCGTAATCACCCCTCTTTTTGCTAGGGCATAAGAAACAGATGCGAAGGGGATGGGCTCCTCACTTTGATGGTCTGCCAATTTTCCTTTAAGCTGAGTCGGAGCAGCATTCTGCGCCTGCAAATTTGACTGCATTCCAATCAACATAAATATCAATACCCAACTAAAATAAACGGACCTGGCAAACTGTTTCATTTTCATTTCGCAAAGGTAACACCTATTTGTTTTTTTTAATGTATTAAAAGTCACCATTCCTCCAATTTGCGTGTAACTTCGCATAAAGTCTAATACATGTTGACCATTCATTCTTTTTGTTTCAATGCGTTTCAGGAAAACACTTATGTTCTATACAATGCCGAAAAAGAAGCCATCATTGTTGATCCGGGTTGTTATTTAAAAAATGAACAAGCTCAACTAGCTAATTTTTTAGCGGAGAACGAATTGACACCCAAATTACTGCTCAATACGCATTGCCATTTAGACCATGTTTTTGGCAACAATTTTGTAAGTGAGCAATATGGCTTGACTGCTTTATTTCATCAAAAGGAGCAAGCGGTCATAGACCGATTACCTGAAGGCGGGGCAAGATGGGGCGTGCCTACAGAAGCGTACAAAGGCAAAGTGCAATATATTCAACAAGACGAATTGATTCAGTTTGGCAAGGATACATTCAAAGTATTGGAGACACCCGGGCACTCACCTGGTAGCGTATGCTTTTACCATGAAGCCCAAGACTTTTTGATAGGTGGGGATTTAATTTTTAAAGATGGAGTTGGCAGGACCGATTTGCCAGGAAGCAACCCATTAGATTTAATCAAAAGTATCCAAACCCAGATCTTCCCATTACCAGATACCATGACCATTTATTCAGGACATGGACCAGCCACCACTTGGGGCATAGAGAAAAAGGCGAACCCCTATATTTTACATCTGCTTAAGGGATAAACAAAGCTTGTTTTAGTTAACAATTTGATAATACCCCCCAATTTCAGTGTTCTGATTTATATGCGGTACTTTTGCAGTAGAAATTATGGAAACGAATCCGATCAAAATATTAATTGCCGACGACGAGCCAGATATCATTGAGATTATTAGCTTCCACTTGAATAAAGCGGGCTATTTAGTTGAATCAGCTAAAGACGGTAGTGAAGCCATTGAAAAAGCAAAACTCTTCAATCCAGACTGTATCATACTAGACGTGATGATGCCAAAAAGAAACGGATTTGAAGTATGTGAATTCTTAAGAAGCAATAAGCAATTTGATAAAACCTTGATTGTTTTATTAACTGCATTAAACGACGAAGCCTCTCATATTAAAGGATTAGAATTAGGGGGTGATGATTTTATCAATAAACCAATTAGTCCAAAAGTTTTGGTTAGTAGGATCAGTGCCTTGTTTAGAAGAATTCAACCAGCAACATCTGAAACAAAGACCCTAACCATTAAAGACCTTGTGATAGATGCTGATCAATACAAGACAATTTTAAATGGGGTGGTACATGTATTAGCGAAGAAAGAGTTTGAACTACTTTACTTATTAGCCGCTCAGCCAGGTCGTGTCTTTTTAAGAAATGAAATTCTATCTCAAGTTTGGGGCAACGACGTGATTGTGGGAGACAGAACCATTGATGTACATATCCGAAAAATAAGGGTGAAATTAGGCATTGACTGCATTACTACTGTAAAAGGTGTGGGATATAAATTCGATTATTAGTTTCGATTAGCCGAATGAAGGATGATTTAAATAGAATTGAATACCTTCGTTATAGGGTCCTACCCGTTCATACAACATGTTTAAAGAAAAAAACCTTTCGTCCAAACAATTAGCGCTGTTGACTGCATTGCTTGTTTCAAGTTTAATCGCATTGAGTGTATTTGTATTGATTGCAAATTGGAAATTACTCTTAGCTTATTTTGTAGCTTGTTTTATTGTCATCTACCTCTTGGTCTACCAAATTCTTGAATTTTTCATTTACAGAAAAATAAAACTCATTTATAAACTTATCTCTTATACCAAAGCCAGCAAAAGAGAAGAAGCTTATCAAAAATATATCCTACCTCAAAAAGGCATTGACGATGTACGTGATGATGTAGAAAAATGGGCCGCACAAAAAGTGGATGAAATTCAAAAATTGCAGTCGAATGAACAATTTAGAAAAGAATTCTTACAGAATCTTTCTCATGAAATTAAAACACCCATTTTCGCGATACAAGGCTATTTAGAATTATTAGCGGATGGTGCTATAGACAATCCAACATTGAGTCAAAAATTCATTGGTCAAGCAGAAGCCAATGTGCAAAGATTAGTTGGCTTATTGAATGATGTAGATGTGATTACAAATTTAGAGATCAACAAAGAACCAATCCTGAAACAATATTTTATCATTCAAGATTTGATCAACGAAGCAGTTCAAAATTTAAGTGTAAAATGGTTGAAGAAAAATATTCAATTCCATTTTAAAAAAGGAAGCGACTTGCCAATTGAAGTCTTTGCTGATAAAAATAAAATTTATCAGGTCTTGGTGAACATTTTTTCCAACGCGGTCAAGTACGGAAAAATCGACGGACAGATCACAGCAAGCGTTTACCATTTAGAAGACAAGAAAGTATTGATTGAAATTAGCGACAATGGGATTGGTATCGAAGAAGCCCATATCCCAAGGCTATTTGAACGTTTTTACAGAACAGATGATGCAAGAAGCAGAGAAGTGGGGGGCACAGGCCTAGGCTTAGCCATTTGCAAGCATATTATAGAAGCCCATGGCGAGACGATACATGTCCGTAGTCAACTCAATGTAGGCACTACGGTTGGATTTACATTGCCTCAATAAGCTACTCCAACTTTATTGCAATTATTTCGTTTCTTTGTATTCTAAAATTTTTTAATGCAAACTATTCTTGTTACCGGTGGATGTGGTTTTATCGGCGCACATACGATTGTAGATTTAATCGAAAATGGCTTCAACGTGATTTCTATTGATAATCTTTCAAGAGCATCTGACCAATCTTTGTTGGGCATTGAAAAAATAACAGGCAAGAAAATCACCAATTACAAGGTAGACCTCACCGACAAAGCTGCAACTGAAGCAGTATTTGTTGCCAACCCTGGTATTGTAGGCGTGATTCATTTTGCAGCGTATAAAGCAGTTGGCGAATCGGTTGAAAAACCTTTAGATTATTACGAAAACAATATCAGCTCACTAGTGCACTTATTACAGATGGCGGTAAAATACAATGCACCGCATTTTATCTTCTCCTCCTCTTGTACAGTATATGGCAATCCTGAAACCATTCCAGTAACAGAATCTACTCCATTGCAGATAGCGGCATCCCCTTATGGTGCAACCAAGCAAATGGGAGAAACGATTGTGAAAGATGCTGCTTTCGCACATCCATTGTCTACTATCTTATTAAGGTATTTTAATCCAGTTGGGGCACATCCATCTACTGCTATTGGCGAACTCCCTATTGGCCGTCCACAGAATTTAGTGCCAGCGATTACACAGACTGCCATTGGCAAATTGCCTACGATGCAAGTGCATGGCGCCGATTACGATACCCGCGATGGCTCTTGTATTAGAGACTATATCCATGTATGTGATATCGCACATGCACATACACTAGCCATTCAATATTCAATAAAAAACAATCAACCCAATAGTTGCGAAATTTTTAACTTAGGCACAGGCAATGGCATCACTGTATTAGAAGCTATCCATGCTTTTGAAAAAGTGAGTGGTGTAAAATTAAATTATGAAATTGGACCACGTAGGGCAGGTGATATCGTTTCTATTTATGCCAACAATGACCATGCAGTTCAAAAACTAGGATGGAATTGTAAATATAGTTTAGACGACATGATGCGCACCGCATGGCAATGGGAGCAGAGTTTAGTTTTGCACTAACATTTTTTCTGCATTCTCCGCCATTTGTAATGCTTCAATGAATTCATCAATATCGCCATTCACCACTGCATCCAAATTATACGATGTAACGTTCACACGGTGGTCTGTAACCCTACCCTGTGGCCAGTTATAGGTTCTGATCTTCGCACTTCTATCTCCAGTGCTTACCAATGTTTTACGATGTCTTGAAATCTCGTCTTCTTGTTTACGTACTTGCTCTTCGAACAACTTGGTACGCATCATCCCCATCGCTTTCTCACGGTTACCTAACTGCGAACGCTCTGTTTGGCAGATAATCACGGTACCCGTTGGAATATGCGTCAACATTACCTTGGTCTCTACTTTGTTTACGTTCTGTCCACCCGCGCCACCACTTCGAGCAGTTTCCATTTTGACATCCGCTGGATTCAATACAAAATCGACTTCCTCTGCTTCAGGCATCACCGCTACTGTAGCAGCAGATGTATGCACACGACCTTGTGTTTCTGTACTTGGGACTCTTTGTACACGGTGTACCCCACTTTCAAATTTCATGGTACCATATACGTCCTCTCCTGTTACTTCTAATATCACTTCCTTATAACCACCCACTGATCCTTCGCTCTCACTTGCTACTGCCACTTTCCAACCTTTTCTCTGACAATACCTTGTGTACATATTTAATAAATCACCTACGAATAAACTCGCTTCATCTCCACCCGTTCCTGCTCTTAATTCAATGATGGCATTTTTATCGTCCTGAGGATCTTTTGGAATCAACAATTTCGTCAATTCTTTTTCTAAAGCATCTTTCTCTTCATCCAAAGCAGGCATTTCCATTTTTGCCAATTCACGCATATCTGCATCATCTCCATTTAAGCTTTCCTTTGCAAATTTATGCTCGGCCAACACCTTCACATAGCGCTCATAAGGAATCACGATCTTCTCTAAAGAACGGTATTCCTTACTGAATTTACCAAATTCGGATTGGTTATTGATAATCTCTGGATTGGTCAAAGCCACCCCAACCTGGTCAAATCTAGCTTTTATGGCTTCTAATTTATCTAACATAGTCGTTTTTCTGTGCGCAA
>JACCDI010519254.1_pt1 | contig 27151 bp, 26 predicted proteins | sample 7442791 | NCBI WGS metagenome assembly JACCDI01 (sample SAMN15323434, study PRJNA562643) | freshwater metagenome | isolation source: river surface water | place: USA:Blue River Watershed | collected 2017-08-15
AATCTATACTTCTTGACAACCCAGAACTTTCGGAAGAATTAGAAGCTAAAATTAAAGATGCTCTTGGATCACCTGAAGCACAAGCTCAAGTACTTCAAGACTAAATGCAAATCGTTGGTAAAAAAAAACGGTTACCATTTAAGTAGCCGTTTTTTTTATTTTTATATTTGATAAAAAATTTAAAATGAAAAATTTATTTATTCTAACTATTGCCCTATTTTCTATTGTGAATCTGAGTTCATGTAAGAAAAAAGGATGTACAGACAACACAGCAACGAATTTCAACAGTAAAGCCAAAAAAGATGATGGAAGTTGTTTATACGTTCCAACCATTTCCATTATCGGAGCTAATGATACAACTATTTCTGTAGGGACAACCTATAACGATCCTGGAGCTACCGCTGCGAATAAAGACGGAAGTTCCGTAACCGTAACGACGACCGGTCAAGTTAATAGCGCTACTGTTGGAGATTACGAATTAACTTATTCTGCATCTAACCAAAATGGAACCGCAACAGCAAAAAGAACAGTTCATGTAGTTATCGGGCAAGACAATTGGACAGTTACATGGGATGTAACTAGTAACTGCGGAACTTCTTTTCCATTGGCTGCTGCACCCTCAGTAACTGCAGGATCTACAGTAAACTCTCTAGTTATTGATAACATGTTTAATTTAGTTGGAGGTACGGCAAATGCCACTATCAATGGTGCAACAATTACAATTCCTCAACAAACAATTAATATTACTGTTGGAGACGTTATCTTCTCAGGAATCGGAACGATGAATAATCAAGGAAATATTTTAACTATTACATATACGTACGAAAATACTACACCACTAATAGGAGGTTCCGGAACTTGTGTTGCGACATACGTTAAACAATAAGAACTTTCATCATAATTTTAAGAATGGGTTTTCATATTGAAAACCCATTTTTTTTTCATCTTTAATTAAAATGTCGCCTATGTTACAAAATTCAAAAAATTGGATTTTATCTTTGTATCATGTCCAAATTCAAAGAAATAATCAATACAACAAAACCAACACTCGTTGATTTCTACGCAACTTGGTGTGGGCCATGCAAAATGGTTCATCCCATTTTAGATGATTTAAAAAAACAGTTGGGAGATAAAATCACAATTTTAAAAATTGACGTTGACAAAAATCCCAGTGTCTCAAATCAATTTAAAATTAGAAGTGTGCCAACACTTATGCTCTTTAAAGGAGGTAAAACCATTTGGAGAGAAAGTGGTGTTATTCCTTTAAACACACTATTAAATAAAATCCAACCATATCTTTAATGGTTTCGTAACCTTGTTTTTTAATTCTCGTATTTGCATAGGTTGGCGGAAAAAACTACTTTTGCGCCCTAATTATAATTAACCTATTCAAATTCATTATGGAATCAAATTTAATTTTTGTACCAATCGGATTAGCCATTCTAGGCTTAGTATTTATGTTTATTAAAATGGCTTGGGTAAAAGCTCAACCTGCCGGAGACGAAAAAATGCAAGGAATTGCTAAGAACATTAAAGAAGGTGCATTGGCTTTTTTAAGTGCAGAATATAAACTTCTACTTGTTTTTGTTATTATCGCATCAGCTGCCTTATTTGGAATCTCATTAGTCGTACCAACAACCCATTGGATGATTGTACCCGCTTTTATTGTGGGTGCAGTATTCTCCGCTGTCGCAGGAAATATCGGAATGCGAATAGCAACAGACGCAAATGTTAGAACAACAGAAGCTGCTAAAACTTCACTTCCAAAAGCATTAAATGTTTCATTTGGTGGAGGAACTGTTATGGGGCTTGGAGTGGCAAGCTTAGCGGTTTTAGGATTGAGTTTGTTTTTTATGGTTTTTGTAAGCAGATGGATAACCGAGGATGGTAATTTTTACAATCAAATGACCATGGTACTTGAGGCATTAGCAGGATTTTCATTAGGTGCTGAATCAATCGCATTGTTTGCTAGAGTTGGTGGTGGAATCTACACAAAAGCAGCAGATGTCGGAGCGGATTTAGTTGGAAAAGTTGAAGCTGGAATTCCTGAGGATGATCCGAGGAACCCTGCTACAATTGCTGATAACGTTGGAGATAACGTAGGTGATGTTGCTGGAATGGGAGCTGATTTATTTGGATCTTATGTAGCTACAGTATTAGCTTCAATGGTATTAGGAAATTACATAATTCAGGATATGTCTATTGCTAACGGAAAGCAATTTACAGATGCCTTCAACGGAATGGGGCCTATTTTATTGCCGATAATGATTGCAGGTGTAGGAATAATTGCATCTATCATTGGAACATTTTTAGTAAGAATTTCGAGTAATGACGCAAAGGAGGCGCAAGTACAAACTGCATTAAATATTGGAAATATTTCATCCATTCTTATTTCCGCCGCTGCGGGTTATTTTTTAGTGACTTGGATGTTACCAGAAACACTAAAAATGAATTTCTTTGGAGAAGGAATTCTTGAAGTGAGCAGAATGAATGTTTTCTATGCAACCTTAGTTGGATTGTCAGTTGGATATTTAATTTCTTATTTTACCGAATATTACACCGCGCTTGGTAAGAAGCCAGTTTTGGATATTGTTCAAAATTCCTCCACTGGTGCTGCTACGAACATCATCGCCGGCTTGGCAACAGGAATGATTTCTACTTTCTCTTCTGTAATTTTATTCGCCGCCGCAATTTGGGGATCATATGCGCTTGCAGGGTTTTATGGTGTGGCCATTGCAGCCTCGGCCATGATGGCAACAACTGCTATGCAATTAGCTATTGATGCATTCGGACCAATCGCAGATAATGCTGGTGGAGTTGCGGAAATGAGTGAGTTGCCTAAAGAGGTGCGCCAACGTACGGATGTATTGGATTCTGTTGGAAACACAACGGCTGCTGTTGGAAAAGGATTTGCAATTGCTTCTGCTGCCTTGACTGCACTTGCTTTATTTGCTGCATATGTAACATTTACAGGAATTGACGGAATTAATATTTTCAAAGCGCCAGTGCTTGCGGCATTATTCATCGGAGGAATGATACCTGTAGTTTTCTCTGCATTAGCGATGAAATCTGTCGGAAAAGCAGCGATGGATATGGTTATGGAAGTTCGTCGTCAATTCCGCGAAATACCGGGAATTATGGAGGGGACAGGAAAACCTGAATATGGCAAGTGTGTAGAAATTTCAACAAAAGCTGCCTTAAGAGAAATGATGATTCCTGGTGCATTGACTATCATTACTCCACTCTTAATCGGTTTAGGTACTGGTTTTATTTCAGGAGACATGAAATTGGGTGCAGAAGTTCTTGGCGGTTATATGGCCGGAGTTGCTGTTTCTGGTGTTCTTTGGGCAATTTTCCAAAACAATGCAGGAGGAGCATGGGATAACGCAAAAAAATCATTTGAAGCCGGTGTGATGATTAATGGTGAGATGACTTTTAAAGGTTCAGATGCTCACAAAGCAGCTGTCACTGGAGATACTGTAGGTGATCCTTTCAAAGATACATCTGGTCCATCTATGAATATTCTAATCAAACTCACATGCTTGGTTGGTTTGGTAATTGCGCCAATTTTAGGGGACGGTCATGGAAATGACACTAAATCTGGACATAACAATTGTGCTACAAATAAAGAAATGTGTCATGGTAAAGACAAAGCGTGTTGTTCCACTTCAAAAACTTGTCACACGAATGATTCAGGTAAAAAATGTGATATGTCAAAATGCGCAAACATGTCAAAAGAAGAATGTGCTAAAATGTGTGATTCGTTGAAATGTACTCCTGAAGAAAGAGAGATGTGCATGAAACAACACGAAGGGAAATAAATTTATTTAAACTTCATATTAAGGCGGAATTTTCCGCCTTTTTTATTTTTTAAAAATAAAATAAACTGCGCCTACGAGGCAGGCTAATCCTACAAAATGATTCCATTTAATTTCTTCTGATTTAAAGAAAATAAATGTGAATATTAAAAACACCAATAACGTGATAACCTCCTGAATTACTTTTAACTCCATTAAAGAAAAAGGTCCCCCAAAAGCTTTGTAACCAATCCTATTTGCTGGCACTTGCACACAATATTCAAAAAAAGCCAATCCCCAACTTACTAAAACGAGTGCAAACCATCCCATACTTGACCATTTTTTATCCCCGTCAAATTTCAAATGACCATACCAAGCAAGTGTCATAAAAACATTCGAAATAACCAACAATATTATCGTATAAAATCCTTTCATAAATTTGTAATTCAGATGAAAATTTCGGATAAAAATAAAGATTTCTTTGACCTTGTTTATGAAGTAGTAAAACAAATTCCAAAAGGAAGAGTAACGAGCTATGGTGCTATAGCCAACTATCTCGGCACAAAAAGTTCTTCTCGAATGGTTGGTTGGGCAATGAACGCTTCACACGGAAACAAAGAAATACCTGCTCATCGCGTTGTAAACCGAAAGGGCTTATTAACCGGAAAAATGCACTTTAACTCCCCATCTGAAATGGAAGAGTTGTTAATTATCGAAGGAATTGAAGTGGTTAACGACCAAATCTTAAATTTTCAGTCAGTTTTTTGGGACCCAGAAGTGGAATTGTCTATTGCTTAAAAGTTTTACAACGACTTGATTTACCCTCCATTTGATAAATCGTGTTTTCTTCTAAGTATTGAAATAATTGAGTTCCATTTTCTTCGTCTTCACTTATAAAATACTGATAGACGTTTCCTGAAACCCCTGACTCACATGAAAGGAAGATAATGTTATTCTTTTCTTCTTTTTTAATGATTTTATAAAATTGACTGTCTTCAATATTCCCTTCTTCATCAACTAAATTATGAATCATAAACCCATCCGTCAGAGAAAAATTAAAGAGTTGATTAACTGCAATTGCAGAGACGGTTTCCTTTGTATCCATGTCAATTTCGTTTAGTGCTTTAACAGAAAAGCTATACTGCCCGTGAATTGAATTAAGGCAAATTAGGGAGATTAGAGTGATGAACAATTTCATTTCGTGCTATTTTAAGTGAATATTCAATTACCTCGGAGAACGAATCGCCTTAATTTAGTTACATTTGTTCTTTAATATAATTACCATGAAATTCGGAACAAAAGCCATACATGCAGGTGTTCATCCTGATGAGTCTACCGGTGCGATTATGACACCAATTTATCAAACTTCGACATATGTTCAAGATGGTGTTGGCAATCATAAAGGATATGAATATTCACGAACACAGAATCCCACTCGACATGCTCTTGAAAAAAATATTGCTGCGATTGAAAATGGAAAATTTGGCGCTTGCTTTGGTTCTGGTCTCGCCGCTATCGATTGCGTCATCAAAATGTTAAATCCAGGAGATGAGGTTATTTCAACGAATGATCTTTACGGTGGTTCCTATCGTATATTCAAAACTATTTTCGAAAAATATGGAATTGTTTTTCATTTTGTAGATATGCAAGATAGCTCAAATGTAGAATCATTTGTAAACGGCAAAACAAAACTCATTTGGGTTGAAACTCCAACAAATCCAATGATGAACATTGTTGACATCGAGGCAATGTCTAAAATAGCAAAACGTGCTGGTGCCTGGTTGGCAGTAGACAATACATTCGCAACTCCATATTTGCAGAACCCGCTCGACTTGGGAGCTGATATTGTTATGCATTCAGTGACTAAATATTTGGGAGGGCATTCGGATGTGGTAATGGGAGCCTTGGTTACCGCTCGTGAGGATATTGCACAGGAAATGTATCGAATTCAAAACTCATCAGGAGCTGTTACAGCCCCAATGGATTCCTTCCTTGTGCTTAGAGGAATTAAAACTTTACACCTTAGAATGCAACGTCATTGTGAAAATGGCGAAAAAATAGCTCATTATTTAATGAATCATCCTAAAATTGATAAGGTTTATTGGCCAGGATTTGAGTCACATCCAAATCACGAAGTAGCAAAGAAACAAATGCGTGGCTTTGGTGGTATGATTTCATTTACTTTAAAAGGAAATAACCTTGAGGATGCCCTTACTGTTGTAAAAAAAGTTCACTTATTTGCACTTGCAGAATCATTGGGGGGTGTAGAATCTCTTATCGGACATCCTGCTACTATGACACATGCATCGATACCTAAAGAAATTCGAGAAAAAAGTGGCGTGGTTGATTCTCTAATTAGGTTAAGTGTAGGAATTGAAGATGCAGATGATTTGATTGAAGATTTACGAGTTGCTCTTGCTTAAAGATTCTCGAGCATCTTAAAGAATTGATCTTTTTTAACAGGTGATAACGGTATAGAAGCTCCGTCCTTCATAATTACAGAACCTCCATCCTGCTTATCATAACGATCCACAAAATTCAGATTTACTAAATGTGATTGTTGAACTCTAAAAAACTGGAAAGGAGAAAGTAAAATATCGTAATCTTTTAATGTTCGTGAGACCAATATTTTCTTACCTGTTTTTAGATAGAAAAAAGTATAATTCTTATCTGATTCACATCTGATAATATCCTCGATATCTACTACATAATTACTTTCTTGAGTTTTAAGAACAAGCTTCCTTTTATTTTGTGGTTGAATATTATGATGCAAAGCCTGAAAAACATTTTCATCTGATTTTTCATTAAGCTTGTTTAATGCATTTGATAAACTCTGTCTTAATTCTTCGGCATCAATTGGTTTTAAAATATAATCAAGTGCACTGAATTTAATAGCTTGAATGGCATATTCTTGAAATGCCGTAATAAAAATAACCTCGAAGTTAATTTGATCGACAGACTTTAGTACATCGAAACCATTTCCATCTGGCATTTGAATATCTAGAAAAACTAAATCAGGTTGAATTCGATGAATCGACTCTACCCCACTTTTGACATTTTCCCCGTCGATAAAAATCTCAACATCGAAACCAAATGAATCAATCATTCTTTTGATTAACTCTCTTGTAGGTTTTTCGTCATCAATAATTAGTATTTTCTTCATGGTGCAAAAACTTGGTTTAAGTTACATCAAATTTCAGTGGTAGCAAAATTCTAACTTTGGTGCCCCGTTCATTTGTCATCGCATCTGTAATTTCAACGAGCCCATTGACCTTATATTTACGATTAAGAATTGCTATTCGTTCGCGCGTAATATCAATTGCCATACTTTTGTGGCCTTTAATTTTTTTAGTTTTTGAAGCTTTTTTTCTACCCACTCCATTATCTTGAACAATAATCTCTAATAAATTATCTAATTTTTTAACCGAAACAGTGATTAAACCACCTTCAACGGTATGTAGTTGACCATGTTCAATTGCATTTTCAACAAACGGTTGGGCAATCATGGGGGGTATTAATGCTTTTGAAAAAAGTAGTTCCTCGTCAAAATTCAACTCATATGTAAACCGGTCTTCAAATCTCATTTTTTGAGTATTCAAATACTTATCTAAAATTTCAAATTCTAATTCCAAAGGAATCATTTCTTTAGGGGAATTTTCTAAAATCAAGCGCATCAATCTTGAAAAATTCACTAAAAAACGAGAAGATTTTTCAGGATCATTTGCATAAATATAGCTTTGAATTACAGACATGGCATTGAAAACAAAGTGAGGATTCATCTGAGATCTTAATAACGATTGAGACATTTCTGCTTCTCGCTGTTTTTGTTTAGACCGTTGAGCACGAAGACGAATTGCAACAATTAAAACAATCATAATTATTAAAATACCTATGGCAATTCCAATTATAACTTGTCTATCTTTTTGAAAAGCTATACGTTCCTTTTCTTTTTGTTCCTCTAATAGCCTTACTTGTTGTTGTTCAATTAATTTTTCTCTTTCCTCCCTTAGATTTCCTTCCGTTAATTGCTCTACAGTCCTAGAAAATTGTTCTTTCTCGTTAACTCTTGCGACTTCGATATATTTATTTTGATAAAAAGAAACTCCCTCTGTATTATTTCTTTTGCGTTCCAAATCTGCCCTAATTAGATATGATTCTGCAATCAACAAGTTTTTCGTTTGAAAAGGAGGAAGTGTATAATTAAGATGGAAAATAGCTTTGTCTATTTTGCGAAGTTCAATGTAGTTAATAGCTATCCTTTTGTTAATAAAATAGTTCAGTTTCTCATCTTCCCTGCCTTTTAATATACTCAAAGCCTCCTCTAGTTCCTGATTTGACTGAATAAAATTCTTTTGATTTGAATAATGAACAGAAATGACCATTTTAATAAGGGCTGTACTTAATTGATCATTATATTGTTCAACTTTTAAGCGGAGCGCGAGTAGTCCTGGAACATTAACTTCCTTCCCCTGTAAATAATCATTTTGTATTTCAAAAATTGAGGCAATTAGCTCTCCTCTTTGGTCGTTTATCTTTTTAAAATAATTTTTCGCGCGTTCAATGTATTGATTTGCTTGATAATAATTTTGAAGTTCAATTGAAATTCTGGAAATATCCAAATATCCATATGCCCTAAAATAATCATTGTCGTTTTCAATGGCAAGTTGAATCATTTGTAATTCTTTGTTTACTGCCTCTTGATAATTTTCAAAATAATGATAAACCTTGGCTTGGTATCGCATAGATTCCATTAGCTTCGTCTTATTAGTAAGACGCTTTGCCTCCGAGGTTGCCAATCCCGAAAAATAAATAGCTGAATCGGCATTTGCTTTCATTAAATAAACAAATGAAACACCTCTATACGCCTCATAAATTCTATTGATATCCTTTGTTTTCTTTGCCTTATTTAATCGTTGAATTGACAAGGATAATGTTTTCTCGTGATTCAATCCTTCACGTGTAATATACCACAGAAATAATGCTTCTTCTCGTTCATTTAGCTCCTGTTTCTTATCAATAATCTCTTTTGAAATTAGCGTAAGTGCTTTATTTGACTGTCCTAAAACAAGATAGCCCTCAATTAATGAACAAGTTTTAATACGCCGAATTTCTTTTGACAATTTTTCGGATGGTAACTCCTCTAGTATTCTGAGTAAAGACTCAAATGAGCTTTGATCTTGATAACGAACGTTGTTTAGCTCCTTTTCAATTAAACTAACTTGTTGATCAAAGTTTTTGTTTCTAAGAGAATTTTTGAAGTCTTCAATCTTACCTTGTGATAAAATAAAAAAGTTAAAAGGAATCAGTACTAATAATAACAAACGAAACGAGAGGCTCATGAGTCTAATTTAACAAAAAATCAACAAAACTTAATGATTTCTGATTTTTGTAGATCGATCAATGCAGTTTCAAGTGCAGCGTAGTCATCCCAATCATTAAAAGCCTGAATGGAGAAACGAATGAAATTTCTATTTTCCATTTGTGTCACTGGAATCTCTATCTTGAATTTTACCCACAAGATTTCCTTTAATTTTAAAGAGTCGGTAGTTTGTATGGGAATCGCAAACATTTGTCCCAAAAAAGTATCATCGATTGGAGAGATAGAATTATATTTAAATCTGTCTTTCAGTCGATTAGCCCATTCAATGGTCATTTCTTTATTTATTCTGGATACTTTTTCCCAATCATGTCTTTTCATAAAATCTATACAAAAAGGCACTGTTAAAAATGCACTAAAATCTCGAGTCCCTGCTGATTGATGGTAATCAATAAACCTAGAACTCGACGGATTTTCTGTTTGAAAACCCCAGCTTATGAGTAAGGGATCTATCCATTCTTGTACATTTTTGGAAGCAAATAAAAAGGAAGCCCCTTTTGGTGCCATCATCCATTTATGACATGCTCCCGTGTAGATATCAGCTTTTAATTCATGTAAATTTAGAGAAATGTGAGCAGGAACGTGAGCTCCATCCACGATTGTAAGTAACCCTCTCTTTTTTGCTTCTATACAAATTTCGGCAACAGGAAGGATTAGGGCTGTGGAACTTGTAATTTGACTTATAAATATGGCCTTGGTACTTTTATTACAACCACTAAAAAATGCATCTACTACCTCTTCGACTGTTGACAGTGGTAACGGAATTGACTGCTGTACAAATTTTGCTCCTTTCTTTTCGCAATAATAATTCCAAGTACGAATTAATGCGCCATATTCGAGATTCGTAGAAAGTACCTCATCACCTTTATTCAGTGGTAAAGATTTGGCTATCGTATTGATCGCATAGGATGGGTTCGTAACAAAAACCAAATCGTCATGATCGCAATTCAGATATTTAGCAAGTGATTTTCGCGCATTATTTAATTGGTGAATTCCTTCTTCAACAATAAAGGATACAGGTTGAGATTCAAGTTCAAGTTGCTTTCCCTGGTAGAATGAAAATATTTCTTTTGGACATGATCCGAAAGATCCGAAATTAAGGAACGTAATATCTTTTCTGACTAAAAAATCAAAATTTTCATTCATTGGGGTTTACCAATAATAAAAATAACAGGAATTTTATTGAGATCATAAGCTTGTTCTCTCCAATCCAAAACAGTTTTTGTTTGAATAGACTCGCTTGGGAGCGTAATATTACTAGCAATGCATATATAAGTAAAATCACCCAACTCATTGAGTAGGTCATCTAAAACATTCATATTTCTAAATGGTGTATCCATAAAAATATGAGTGGTTCCATTTCTTTTGCAATCCATCTCAAAATCTCTGAGTTGTTTAATGCGGTCTTTTCTTTCTTTTGGCAAATAACCATGAAATGTGAATTTTTGACCTGAAAATCCACTAGACATGAGCGCCATAAAAATAGAGGACGGTCCAACGAGAGGTAGTACTTTTAAACTTTGAGAATGGGCAAGACTAACAAGTTCAGCACCTGGATCCGCAATCCCTGGGCATCCTGCCTCGGAAATTACCCCAACATCAGTGCCATTGACGAGGTGCATCAACATATCCATGCGATCTGACTCCTTTGTTTGCTTCGAAAGAATATGAAAAGTACAGTCATCAATTGGAAAAGAACGGTCCATTTTACGAAGTAAACGCCGTGCTGATTTCACTTCTTCTACTGCAAAAGTTCGCAATGAAGAAACACGTTCAATTACACCTTGAGGAATAATATCCGTTAAAGATTCTCCTCCAAGGGTATTTGGTATTAAGAATAAAACTCCTTTATTTTTTGGCATCCCAATTATTTATTACTGAATCAAGCGCTTCATCTAAAAGTTCATATACGTTAATGAAGTCCATTGTTGTACCATAATATGGGTCTGGAACCTCTAAATCAAGCCCAGGTTTCCATTCATTTAGAAGTAACCGGACCTTTTGACGTTGCTCATTATCTATTGCTAATCTCTGTACATCTTCAAAGTTATTTTTATCCATTGTAAAAATAAGATCAAATTTTTCGAAGTCGGCTAAAGAAAATTGTCGCGCTTTTAATTGACTAATATCTGTATTATACGAGGCTGCGGTTTGAATCATACGTTTATCAGGTGCTTTACCGATGTGATAATTGGCTGTGCCACATGAATCAACAACCCATGATAGAGAGCGCTCTTCTAGTTTTTTTTTCAAGATTCCTTCTGCCAAAGGGGATCTACAAATATTCCCCAAGCAGACCATTAAGATATGCATTACTATTGGATAGTGAGCTTTTTCTCCAATTCCTCTAAATAATGACGGAACTGTTTATCCGTCTCTGAAAGATTAACAACTGTTCTACACGCGTGTAACACCGTTGCATGATCTTTTCCTCCACAATGCGCTCCGATGTTGGCTAATGATGACTTAGTCATTTTCTTAGAGAAATACATGGATATTTGTCGTGCTTGTACTACTTCTCGTTTACGCGTTTTCGATTTCAGCATTTCAATTGGCAAATCAAAATAATCACAGACTACCTTTTGAATATATTCAATGGAAACCTCACGTGCAGTGTTACGCACGAACTTATCAACCATTTGTTTAGCCAACTCAAGAGTAATTGACTTTTTATTTAGAGATGCCTGAGCAAGCAATGTATTCAGTGCACCTTCAATTTCTCTCACGTTTGTATTTATGGAATATGCCAAATACTCCACAACTTCTCGAGGAAGCTCAATTCCGCTACCATACATTTTTTTCTCTAGTATGGCAATTCTTGTTTCGAGGTCTGGCGTTCCAAGATCAGCCGACAATCCCCATTTAAATCGAGATAGTAAACGCTGTTCCATTCCTTGCATTTCAACAGGAGCCTTGTCCGAAGTCAAAACTATTTGTTTTCCGTTTTGATGTAGGTGATTGAAAATTGAGAAAAACACATCTTGGGTTCTTTCTTTACCAGCAAAAAACTGAACATCGTCTATTATTAACACATCTACCATTTGATAGAAATGCACAAAGTCATTCGTTGTGTGATTTTTGATGGCGTCAATAAATTGATGTGCAAATTTCTCAGACTGCACATATAAAACTGTTTTGTTAGGGTAATTCTCCTTAATCGAAATTCCAATTGCGTGTGCCAAATGAGTTTTACCAAGTCCTACCCCACCGTAAATCAACAATGGATTAAAAGCAGTACCTCCCGGTTTATTTGCTACCGCATAACCCGAAGCACGTGCCAAACGATTGCATTCTCCCTCAACAAAATTTTCGAAGGTAAAAGCTGGAATTAAGTTAGACTCAATATTGACTTTTTTCAACCCAGGAATAATAAACGGATTACGAATTTGTTTTTCGTTAACGTTTATAGGCATTGATACAGGCTCATTTCTCAAAGAGTTTGTATTGTGCGCTGGAATTTTAACAGTATAAGGACTAGCAGATTTTGCATTATTCTCCATAACAATGCTATACTCTAAACTTCCCTCAGAGCCCAATTCTTTTTTCACCACTTTTCTTAGTAGGGTAATATAATGCTCCTCCAACCACTCGTAAAAAAAGTGTGAAGGCACTTGTATTGTTAAAACACCATTCTCCAGCTTGACTGGAACAATTGGCTCAAACCAAGTTTTGTAAGCTTGTAGAGGAACATTGTCTTTAATTACTTTTAAACAAGACTCCCAAGCACCTTCGTGACTTTTACTCATAGTTAACTTAATTTTGTTTAGGTTTTTGTTCGAAAGAAATAACAGAAAACACTGAAGTTCACTGCTCTAATTTCACGTGACAAATATTTACATAAAAAAGTTAAAAAAAAAGTCATTTTGCTATTGACTTTTTAAAATCTTTTACTTGTATCAACTTTTTTTTGTTTTTTTTGAAGCGCTTTCGAATTCTACGCAAAATAAGGATTATTTACTTAATTTAGAAATATATCTAATAAAATCGATCATGGAATTTTCTTTTTCCTATGCACACATAATACGCGTTCGATACAGTGAAACCGATCGCATGGGATATTGTTATTATGGGAATTATGCACAATACCTTGAAGTTGGGAGGGTTGAAGCCATCAGAACATTGGGTTTCGCATACAAAGAACTTGAAAACATGGGAATACTACTTCCGGTTTCCACCTTAACTATTCGATATAAACATCCCGCATTTTATGATGACGAATTAATCATTCATACAGCCATTGATAAAATTGAAGGTGCCCGAATATTTTTTAGTTACAGAATTGAATGTCAAGAAAAATTAATTGCAGAGGCAGACACGACCTTGGTCTTTGTTGACAAAAAAATAAATAAACCCATCGCGTGTCCGGATTTTTTTCTCGAAAAACTTAGAACTTATGAAAAGTAAGCATGGGAATTTTTTGTTTCAGCACGGGTCGGACTATTTGAACACAATTCCTTATATTTCTAGAAGTGGTGAGTCAAGGGTTGGTGATTCCTTAAAGTCTACAACAAATGCTCCTTTTCAGATAATTGGAATTCAAGAATCTATTGGTCCAATAGCAAATAATGGATTTTCAGGTGCTGAAAATGCAATAGATGCTTTTCTGTCACAATTTCAACTGACACAAGTTCACGAAGATTTTGACATTAATTCGATTTCGTTTGCGGGTATAATTACACTTAGTACTGATAAAGATGAGGTAACTTCTAAACTAATTGAGGAACTTGATGATTTTGTTTTTGAAGTTTTAAACGCTACTATTCAACCTGGCCATATACCTATAATAATTGGAGGAGGTCACAATAACGCTTTACCATTAATGCGGTGGGCTAAAAAAAACAAAATTAACTTTGCAGTAGTAAATATTGATCCTCATGCTGATACTCGAGAACCAAACGGCAGGCATAGTGGTAATTCATTTTCATACGCAATAAACGAAAACACGCTTACTCACTATCATGTATTAGGACTTCACGAAGCATACAACAACACTTACATTAGAAAGTTCTTGAAAGAAAAAGTTAAGTTTTACAGCTATTTTGAAGACTACTTATTTAATAAAAGAAATATTATTGACGACATAGCTAGTATTTCAGTTGAATTAAAAGAAATGCATTGCGGAATTGAATTAGATATGGACTCACTAGCGCATTTTCCTAGTTCTGCCATATCACCGTCGGGTTGGACCTTGAACGAATTACGACAAATCTCACATGAATTAATAATGAAAATTCCCAATATCGCATATTTCCACTTGCCTGAAGCAGCACCAAAAAACCAAGATGAGTTTAGGATGTGTGGTAAAGCACTCAGTTATTTGGTTAGGGACTTCATTCGCTATTGTAAAATTTGACAATGCATAAGCTACTTCTAATCAGAGACTTTTTTCCGATTCGATTGCTTTCTGCACAAGTGAAGTATAATTTTTTTGGTTTAATTTATTGGGTCATTTTATTTGGAATAGCTACCGGGTCATTAGGCTCTTTTTTTGGCGTTCCATTTCTATTTTACGCACCAGAATATCATGGTTCTATATCTTTTTTGAGTTATTTCTTTTTAGGACTAGCACTAGGTGGTTTTTTCATGACGTTTCATGCCTTCAGCTATGCTAAACTTGGTCCAAGGTTCCCTTTCTTGCTGGTGGTATCTACACCGTTTTTTAAGTTTATTTTGAATAATTCCTTTCTACCTCTCACGTTTATACTATACTTCAGCTTCAAGACATTTGATTTTTTATCGAATGAAGAACTGTTATCTAACAGTGAAATTCTCTCGAACCTAGGAGGCTTGTACGCCGGAATTGGAAGCTTTGTAATTATTACCCTCGCTTATTTTTTTAGAATTAGAAGGAATAGGGATATAAACGATGATGATCCTGATGATAACATTTCTCCTATTGTTCAGCTTAGGAAAAACAACCATAAATGGTATAATTATTTTAGAATTGAACCAAAAAGACCTATTTATTATATAGGAAGAAATTTTAAACTTTATAAAAGCAGATCTACTTCTCATCTAGACATTGAAGTCGTCGAACAAATTTATGCGGAAAATAGAATAAATGTTTTTTTGTTTCAGCTAGTCACGCTCCTAGCATTTATAGGAATGGGATATTTTAGGGATTATGAAATTTTGGAGATGCCCGCTGCCATGTCGATCGTGACATTATTGTCTTTGCTATTTATGTTTTTTAATGCGCTTTCAACATGGTTTCACCGCTGGGCTTATTTTATTTTAGTTCTAGGATTTTCTCTAGCCATTTATTTAAGTTTAACTAGTAGTTTTTTTCAATTTAACAGTTATTTGATCGGCATTGATTACGAAGAGAGTTTAAGACAGCCTTATACAATCGCAGCACTTGAGTCTCATTACAAGGATACTTCTGGAAGAAATCAAGCAGAAAATAATTTAATTCAAATACTATCCAATTGGAAAAAGAATCAATCCTCGGAAAAACCTAAACTTGTAATTGTGGCTACTTCAGGAGGTGGTTCACGGAGTGCGATGTGGACATATGAGGTTCTCAAACAATGTGATCAAAAACTCAATAATCAGTTTTCAAAGCAAATTCATTTAATTACAGGCGCATCTGGAGGAATGTTGGGAGCAGCATTTTACAGAAGTCTTTTACTTCAGGATGTTCAAAACGCCACTATATTGCGCTATGAATCCGAACACTCGAAAAACATCTCCAGTGATTTTCTAAATAAACTTTCCTTTTCGTTTTCAAGTAGTGATTTGTTTATGCGTATAAAATCGTTCGAATATGACGGAAAATCTTATCCATTGGAAAGAGGAATTGCCTTCGAAGAGCAATTGAATAAAAACCTAAAAAATATCTTCAATCATCCTTTAAGCTTTTATAAAGAAGCTGAAAAGAGAGCCAATATCCCTTTAATGATATTCAGTCCAATAATTGTAGAAGACGGAAGGAGATGCCTAATTTCGAGTCAATCTATGCAGTGCTTACTCCCAAACGTTTTCGAGTCTAATTATGAATTCATCGATTACCATTCATTTTTCAAAAATCAAGATATGACAAAAGTGCGTTTTACCTCAATCTTAAGAGCGAATGCATCTTTTCCTTACATCATGCCCATGATTTCATTACCAACTCAACCCGAGATGCATTTGATGGATGCTGGTATCAGAGATAATTACGGTATTAAAACCACCCTATTGTATTTAAAGCATTTTAAAGAATGGATTAAACAAAATACTTCTGGGGTCGTGATTATTGAAATTCGAGATACCAAACGTATTTTAAATGATGAAGGGTTTAACGCAATATCCTTATTAGATAAACTTTTACTTCCATTTACAAATCAAAACTTAAATTTCACAAGGCACCAAGATTACGACATTGAATTAATGGAGACTTTTTTTAGGGAGGGACTTCCTTTTCAACTCGACCGCGTTACTTTTAATTTGACCAACGAAACAAAAAAACGAGTCTCACTTTCTTGGAGGCTAACAAACAACGAAAAGCGAATGGTAAAAGATGCCATTAATGATGACTATAACAGATCTTCGTTAAATAAACTGATTTCCCTACTTAATCACTGAGATATTTGTGAATGTGGCGATAAAATTTGCTGTGCAACCTTCAGGAATCGGGGCCTTACTTGGAATAAAATCAAAATTTAATTTCAGGCCATTCTTTTGGAACTTAGGATCCATATTTATTCCGTAAATCGTTTTACCTATATACTCATTGTTATTTCCGCTTATGATTTCCACGTTTACTTTACAGTGCGTTTTTGTAAAACGTACAATACCGTTATAGGGTTGATCATAATGCACCTCGTAAAGATTTTTTTGGGTGATACAACTCGAGAGAAGTGCAGCACCAAACAAAATAAAAAATCGTTTCATCATTTTTCAAATATAAAAAAAGGAGTTCAAATGAACTCCTTTTTAAATCAACCTGTAGCAAAGTTAATTTAGATCCTATTGGGGTTTAACGGAAATATTTTTATTTGGTTACAATTGAATTAACATTTTAGCCTTGATAAAGTCAAGCGATAGAAAAGAAATGAATTCGTTACTCGTATATTTTTGTTTTAATGAATGTCTCAACTCATATTCATGCTTTGGTTAAGTTGATGGATGATCCGGATGATCATGTATACGAACACGTTCGTCAAGAAATCAAGAAATGTGGTGCTGATGCTATCCCAATCTTGGAGCATTCATGGGAACATGATTATTACGGAATGGTTTTTCAAAATAGAATTGAAGACCTCATACACGAAATTCAGTTTTCCGAAATACAGCGACAATTATTAGAATGGTCGAGTAGTCCGGATAAAGATTTATTAGAAGGATCTATTTTGATTGCTAAGTATCAATATCCTGGTTTGGATGAATTGAAAATTAAAGAGTCTATTCAAAATTTAAGAAAGGACATTTGGTTGGAACTAAATGATAATCAAACATCTTTTGAAAAAGTAAAAATTTTCAATCGCATATTTTTCGATTTATATCAATTCAGCGGTGATACCAAGCATTATCACTCCCCAGTAAATTCTTTTATTAATACAGTATTAGAATCAAAAAAAGGCAATCCGTTAAGTTTATGTCTTTTATATAGTATCGTTGCGCAATCCTTGGATCTCCCAATATATGGGGTTAACCTCCCAAATCATTTTGTACTTGCTTACATGGATGAATATCATGCTAATCATTTCGGTCAAGTCCAAAACGATTTTGGCGTGCTCTTTTACATTAATGCCTTTTCTAGAGGTACCATATTCGATGTAAAAGAAATAGAGCAATTTTTAAACGATCTAAATATCGAACACAAAAGAGAGTATTTTGAGCCCTGTTCAAATACAGCGATTATAAAGCGAATGTTTACCAATTTAATATTTGCCTTTCAACAAATAGGAAATTCTGAAAAGGTAGAAGAATTGACTTTATTAAAATCTTTACTAGATTAACTTTGAATTATCCAATGTTCTCTTAGTTCTCCAAGTGTAGAAACCAAGGGATTTAAATAATTTATGCCTTTGTTCTTGCGAATTTGTGAAAAAGGAGCCAACATAAAATCAGACTCATTCCACACTAAAACATTCATACGATTAAAAAAATCTATGTTAAGTGCTGAACCTATTTTCTTTATCGCGTGAACAGAACTGTCAATTGAGCAACCAGAGGCTACTTCTAATGTTTCGTCAACAGCCAACACAATAATATGATTAAACAAGACTGTTGTATTGGAATTAAGTTTTTTACCATGCGCTGACCAAGTTGCATTAAATTCGGAAAGATTTTCCAAGGTGAAACGAACTTCCTCATCCGACATTTTTCTTTCGGCCAAATAAAGCCATACCTTACTGGCGTTTCCTAAGGATTCGAATAAATTATAACTCTGCTGCATTTGCAATTAATTCAGCCACATCTAGAACCTTAATCTCTGATTCTTTTTCGGCATGCTTGATGCCGTCTGTCATCATCGTATTACAAAAAGGGCAACCAGTCGCAATAATTTGAGCATTCGTTTCCAATGCGTCATCCGTGCGTTCAATATTTATTTCTTTATTCCCTTTTTCGGCCTCTTTAAACATCTGAGCGCCACCTGCCCCACAACAAAGACCATTTGTTTTACAGCGCTTCATTTCAACTAGCTCAGCGTCGAGTTTTTCAATTAAACTGCGTGGTGCTTCGTAAACATCATTTGCTCTTCCTAAATAGCACGGATCGTGAAACGTTATTTTTTTTCCTTTAAATGTTTGATTTCCCTCAAGTGCTAATTTACCTGTAAGAATCAAATCTTGAATTAATTGTGTGTGATGAACCACTTCATAGTTTCCTCCCAATTCCGGATACTCATTTTTAAGTGTATTAAAACAATGTGGGCAAGCGGTTACAATTTTTTTTATTTCATAACCATTCAGTACTTGAATATTCATCAGTGCCTGCATTTGGAAGGTAAACTCATTTCCTGCTCTTTTCGCTGGATCACCTGAACAACTTTCTTCAGAACCTAAAACTGCAAAATTCACTTTGCAATGGTTTAGAATTTTAACCAAAGCTTTTGTTATTTTCTTTGCTCTGTCGTCAAAACTACCTGAACAACCCACCCAAAACAAAATATCTGGTGATTTTCCTTCCGCCATCAAACTGGCCATTGTAGGTACGTGCATGCTCATAACTTATTCTTCAAAAACTTGAATATTTGATGTTCTTTCTGTTAATTGTGTGAATTTCCCTGTGTAGCGTGTCGCTCTAACAATATGGTTATCAATCCAATGATAATTGCCCCCTCTTGGTTTTTCCATTAATATTCCATGGTATTTAAATCCATGTGCATCCAACCAATTTTCTGTTACTTCTCTGTGTTCTTCCAAACGCGAAGTAAAAAAGGTAATAATATGACCTTCTTCAAACCAATTGTTAATTGTCTCCAAGGCATCGGGGTAAAGTTTTGCCGTAGCCATTCGTTCAGGTTCCTCATTAGGAATATCGTCACAAATCGTTCCGTCAATATCGATTAAATAGTTTTTAACATCTTCAGGAAGAATTGGTGAAATCCGTTGACCTTCTTCTTTAATGTCCTGTAATTTTAAATTAACCTTAGTCTTCATTCGCCCAGTTTAATCTATCTGATGGTGAAAACTGCCATGGAGCTCCATTATTTTCGATATTTGTTAACATACCCGTTAATTCCGTTGGCATTTTTGATTCTTCCATCACAAGGTATCGTCGCAAGTCTACGATAATGGAAAGCGGATCAATATTTACGGGACATTCTTGGACACATGCATTGCATGATGTACATGCCCAAATTTCTTCTTCCGAAATAAAATCACCCAATAAACTTTTCCCATCTTCGTAATCCTTTCCGTGCTTACGTTTTAACTCTCCAATTTCAACAAGTCTATCGCGTGTGTCCATCATTATTTTACGAGGAGAAAGCTTTTTACCGGTAATATTTGCGGGACATGATGAGGTACACCTTCCGCACTCTGTACAAGTATATGCATCAAGTAAATTCTTCCACGTTAAATCCGTAACATCTTTAGCTCCAAATCTTGTGGGTGCCACTTCACTCGTTGGTGCGGCATAAGTGTCTTCATTAGGATCCAACATTAGCTTTACTTCTGCCGTAACGGATTCCATATTAGTAAACTTTCCTTTTTTATCCAAGTTCGAATAATACGTATTTGGAAATGCTAAGAAAATATGAAAATGCTTGGAATAAGGAAGGTAATTCATGAAAGTCAATACCATTAAAAAGTGACCCCACCAACCAATATTTTCAAGAAGATGTAGCGTGTCGTGGTTCATACCTTTGAAAATGTTGGCACCAACAAATGATGAAATTAGGAATCCATAACTTTCCTTTTGCATGGCATCATCTGCCCCGTTCATTGTGAAAATGCAAAGTATCAAAACGATTTCCATTATCAAAATCAAGTTAGCGTCTTTCATCGGCCAACCTTTCAATTCATCCATGGTTAATCGAGGTAATTTCAGCATATTTCTGCGAGCTAAAAAAGCGATGGTTCCAACGAAAGCAAGAACAGAAAGAAGTTCAATAAAGCTTATCATAAAAACATAAAAGTCGCCAAGAGAATCCATAAACATGCGGTGGTTTCCGGTAATCCCATCAGCAATTATCTCAATCAACTCTATTTGCGTGATAACAAATGCCACGTACAAGGCTAAATGAAGCAAAGCAGGTATCGGGCGAGAGAACATTTTTTTTTGACCAAAAGCCACCAGTAACATCGTACGCCAGCGTTCTGATGTGTTATCTGAACGTTTAACATCTCGACCCAACAATATATTTTGACGAACCTTAAGTATGTTCATTGTAAACCATCCAAAACCGAGAACAAGTAGAACGGAAAAAACAACAATCTCTATCATAATGACTTTTCTTAATCTGGAATACTATCCAATATCATCCTAAGTTTTTTCTCCTCTTTTTTGGTAATCGGCACACCTTTGGTTCTAGCGCCGAACAACGAGAAGTTTATATATCGCTCAGGATGTAATTGAAAATCTGATACTAAATTTTGAAGTTCGTTATTAGATTCTACCAGCTCCAAATATAATTTTTCGTCATGAACCAGTTTACCTAAAGTTCCATTTCCTTTTTCAACATCTTCGAGCACAAGATTCAATTTTTTAATGGTTGTTTGTGCATCCAAAATGACAGATTTAAAATTCGCATTCACCAAATCATCAGATACTTTTTTGGTATTTCCAATGATAGCCGTTACCTGATCATTCGATTTTTTAAGGTTATTGGTGATGTTTTCCACGTTTGCCATTATTCGTGAAAATTGTAATTTTTCTTCCGCAACAAATAATTGGAGTTCATCAGCTACATTCCCAAGTTTTTGAATTGTCATTTTTACTTGTCTTAAGCTTCCTTCTATTTCTGACGTTGCTGTAGAGTCCCAAAACGAGGATAAAGACGAAACCATTTTATCAACTGAGGCCATCATCGTCTGCAATTTATTGGTTATTGGATCAGTGAACGCTTTCACCTGGGACACCATATCCTTTGAAATTCTGCCTGGAATATCGGATTCTGCTTCATAATTTCCTTTTGAAATATCATTTGGCATGATAATAATTAACCCTTTGGTTAGTAAATCAATATTACCAATTTCAATGACACTACCAATTGGAATTTCAACTTCGTCATTTTGGATACTAAAAGTTATCCTAACTTTTTTGTCTGCGGAATTTCCAGGAACATACTCAATGTCCTTCACTTTTCCAACTGTAACACCATTCAAAGTGACATTACTTGAAACCGTTAACTGGCCTGAATTTGGGAAATAAGCGTAGAATTCTCTATCTCCACCAAAAATGCTGTTACCTTTCAAGAAATTTATACCTAAAACGAGTAAAACTATGGCCAAAATGGCAACAACAGCGGCTTTTATTTCTTTTGAAAATCTCAATCTGATTTCTTTTCTGCTAATTTAATAGCTTTTTCAATACTAATGCGCTCTCCATTTAAAAAAGCTGCAACAAAAGCATTATTAAAACCTTGTTCTATCAATTCTATTTTTCGTTGTCTTGCTCCTTGTATATCATTTTTAAACTCACCCGTGCAATATTTATATAATTTATCTTGGTAATATTCGTGGATATCCAAGTTTTTAAATCGTGACGAATTCAAAGGTATTTTCTTATCAGAGGTTTCAATTTGTATTCTAAAAACTAAGCCTGTACTGTCTTTTGTATCTTGAACAACCGGCGTATTGGTTGGGGTTTTATCTTGTTGGGGAGGATTCGTTTTAATTATTTCAATAGTTTCTTTACCAGACAATTGGTTGTAATATCGTTCAAATGCTTTAAACATGGCAAGTGCCATTTCTCGTTGACCATTTGCATCTGCTAGTAATTTTTCTTCTGTTGGGTTAGTTAAAAAACCAGTTTCAATTAAGACGCTTGGCATTGCCGTTTTGTATAAAACGTAAAAACCTGCCTCCTTAACCCCTCTGTCAAAACGCCCCATTTTTTTAAATTCTTTTTGAAGTTGCTCCGCATAACGTATGGAATAATCTCTAAATACCGACCCTTGAAGTTGCATAGCAATCATGGCCTCCGGTGACATGTCGAAATTCTTATATTTAGCCCCTTTATCGTCTTCTAATTCAATAATTGAGTTTTCTCTTTCCATTACTTTCTGTTGTGCCTCTGTTCGATGCAGACCAAGCACATATGTTTCTGACCCATAAGCCACATTGCTACCTGCATTTGCATGAATACAGATAAACAAGTCAGCTTTCGCCCTATTTGCAATATTTGCACGCTCCAACAATTCAACAAAAACGTCCTTATCTCTTGTATAGATTACCTTTATGGAGGGATATTTCTCTTTGATCATAGCGCCTAATTTTAACGCCATTGACAAGCAAACTTCTTTTTCATTTGAATAGCCACCATGACAACCGGGATCTTTTCCACCATGTCCAGCATCTATTACGACTGTTTTAATTGGATTTAGTTGAGCTTCAACATTCGACCATACAAATAGAGAGACAATGAGTATTTTTACTCGGGTATTCAATAAGATAAAGAAATTTACGTTCTTCATTAACTTGGTTAAATTTGGTAGTTTTGTGCTACTTTACAAAATTAGTTCCAAAGGTTTGATAGTCTCACGTCGTCAGTGTCTACTTTTCTTCTTTGCATTGTTAATAATGCAACTATCGGGCAAGGTTACGGGTCAAAAAGAGCAGAATAAAACCATTACTATCAACGATGAGTCAGTAAAATCAATAATCAAGTACAGCGCTCGAGATTCAATTTTCAAAGACGTTAGAAAGAAACAAGTTCATCTGTACGGACAGGCGAATGTTCAAATGGACGGCATTGAAATGACAGCAGGTTATATCTGCATTGACCTTGAAAAAAATGAACTACAAGCACGATTCTCTTACGACAAAGACAGTAATAAAATTGAGTTTCCAGTTTTTACGGAGGGAAATGAAACCATACAATGTGTTTCGATAAAATATAACACCAAAACAAAAAAAGGATTTTTAGAAGAACTCTCCCTAAAGCAAGAAGAATTGTACTTTAGAATGGAGATTGCAAAGAAACATGAAGACGATGAATTGCACCTCAGGCATGGAAAACTTTCTACATGCGACTTACCAGATCCTCACTACCATTTTCAACTCGCAAGAGGAGTTATTGTTCCAGATGAGCGCATTGTTACAGGACCATTAAATCTGCACATAAATGGCATTCCTACTCCTCTTGGATTGCCTTTTGCTTTAATCCCAACGAAGCAAAAAGAACAGGTTAAAGGATTACTTTTTCCCGAATTTGTTCCGCTTTCTGCTTATGGATTTGGAGTTCAGAATCTCGGTTATTACATTCCAATAAATGATTTTTTACAAACAACTTTATATGCCAACCTCTACAATCGTGGTAGTTGGGGACTTAGAAATGATTTGGATTATGCCAAAAGATATGGATTCACTGGTAAATTATCTCTTGGATTTCAGCAGTTCAGACTGGGGTTTCCGTCTAATTCAAATCAGAATAAATTTAGTTTGATGTGGTCACACCGACAAGATCCCAAGGCTTCTCCCTATTGGAATTTTTCATCCAGTGTAAATTTAATTTCTGATAACAATTCAAAAAATAATTTAGACCCAATAAATCCAGAATACTTCAGTAATAGTTTCAATTCCGACATTAACATCAACCGGTTGTTTCCTGGGAAGCCATTTTCCATGGGCTTAAAATGGTCACTTCGTCAAAATTCTGTTGCTAAAAATATTGCGCTGATTAGTCCAATTATGAACGCTAATTTGACACGCGTTTTTCCATTTAAAAAGATTTTTTCATATCCAAAAAATGAACTCACGAAGGCAGTTTCAAGAATTGGGTTAACCTATAATTTTGAAGGTCAAAATAGATCTAGTTTTGCAGACACATTGCTCAATCAGGCAAATTTTCAGCAAATTGGACAACAATTTTTAAATGGGATTTCACAATCGATGTCTATTCAAACGTCTCTTGGTTTGTTTTCTAACACCATTAAAATCAATCCTGTTTTTAATTATGGTAATAAGCTAAATTTTCAACAAACAAGAAAATCTTTTGATGTTACAACAAATTCTACCTTGACTGATACTTTGAGAGAATTTGGAATGGCTCATGAAGTTAATTTTAATGTTACAGCTACAACTGTTGTCTATAGTTACTACGAATTAATTGGTAAATCAAAACCTAAACTTAGGCATTTGCTCACTCCTTCTATCGGTTATCGTTATGTGCCAATGCTAAACCCGCTCATTTCGGATAGTGTTGGTGTTAATCAATCCGTGGTGAAATATTCTCCATATGAACGCAGTATTTATTCAGTGGGGAATTCCGTTGGTGCTTCTTTTCTAACATTTGGTTTCAACAATACTTTAGAATTAAAAATGAAGTCAGAGAAGGATACTGTCACGGGTTACAAGAAAATACGGTTGATTGATCAATTTTCTATCAACGGGAATTATGACTTTTTAAAAGATTCCATGCGACTCTCTATGATTTCGTTGAACTTAAGGATTAGTCCTAAAAACTGGTTGAATTTTGTATCTAACGCTTCTTTTAGTCCCTACGCATGGGATTCAACCGGTGCTAATTTGTCAACTTTCGCTTTACGAAATAACCAAGGAATAGGACGTCTACTCAGTGGTAATTTTACTACAACACTATTACTTGCGCCGAAAAAAACTCGAAAAATTATGAGCGAAAAAGTAGAATCAAGCAATCAAAATTGGAACAGTGCTTTTGCATATTTCTCTCTTCATCCTGAACATGCTATTTATTTTGATATTCCGTGGAAGGTTACTTTTTCACATATTTATTCTCTTCAGGCGAATCAATTTATTACTTCGAGCAATTCTAAATCTTTCAATCAAGTTCAAACCATTTCTTGTAGCGGTGACGTGAGTTTTACCAAAACTTGGAATTTAAGTGGTAATGTGAATTATAATCTCATGGATGGAGGTATTACCAACGCATTTTTTACCTTAAATAGAAATTTACATTGCTGGGCGCTAAGTTTTTATTGGGTGCCAATAGGAGGAAACAAGAGCTTTTTACTAAGTATTCGGAATACTTCTAGTTTATTCAAAGACGCAAAATTCGACTTTAGAAAACCGCCGGTATTTTTGTAATTACTTTTCGTTGTACATGAGCATTTTTGGACCGACAACAAGGTTAATGTTACAAATACGCCTGCTTCCGTCGTCCAATTTTTTACCTGGTTTGTAGTTTGGTGGCGTATCCTCTCCTCTACCGTTTATTTCTAGTTCAACAGTGACTTTATATTTGTCTTTGATTGTTTTCATTTGTAATTCAAACTCTTTCGCTACTGCTGCTGCACGATCATTAGAGAGCTTTTTATTAAACTCTTTGCGCTCTGCTTCATTTTTACTTCCTTGAGTATCGGCATATCCATTAACAACTAAAATTGTTCTAAAATCAGTATTACTGAAAATATTTTCATTGTGATGATTTAAATATGACTTCCAATTAAGAATGTCTTTTTCTATTTTCTGGACCAATGCTGATACTTGCTTTTTTCCTTCTTTGGTTAAATTAGCACTCCCCGTTTCAAAGGTAATATCTGAACCCAATCGGACGACCTCCTTATTGGATTCAATCATTTCTGCTAGTGGATTAATTTGATTATGCATTAAATCATTTAATTCAGCTGATAATTTTAATGCCTTTTCATGGCCTTTTGAGGAATACGGTGAAACGCTATTCAATTCATTTATTATTTCCTGGGTCCGTTTAAAAACTGCTTGTAATTTCACATCGATTGACGAAATCCGCTGAGTGGAATCTATACCGGCTAATTCTTTCTTCTGATTTTCTATTGCTCGCTTAGCCGCATCTGCTTTCTCAATTGCCTCTGCCATATCTTTTTCGCGTTGGGCTTTATTTTTATTGTAGGCATTGACCTCCTTTTTTCCTCTTTCTCCGCGAAATACTGTCGTGGTATAAACTGGTTTTTTCAAGGATTTTGGTGAACAGGCTATTAAAAGTCCCAAAAGGATAAAAAATGAGAAAATTTTCATAAATGTTTTATTTGTTCTTTAACGGTCATTTGTAATCGCATAAGAGATTTATTCATCAATGTTTAAGTAGAAAATCTCTTTATTCTTATTTCATATCGAAAAATTTATTAAAAGATAATGGTTTTATTTCAGATTTACAAGTTTATTTCTTTTTTTAGATAGTATGCGCCCATAAATAAAATGTGTGAGGTGAAATAGATCCAAGTTAAAATAACTAAAAACGCACCCGTTAATCCTGCATCTTTAAAAACGAAAAAATGTTGAAGGTAATATTTTATTGCAAATTGACTAAGACAAACAACAATAGTGGAAAATAAGGAAGCTCCAACTACAATTTTAGTTACAATATCTCCATCGTGCCCATAGTTATAGATACAGAAGAATATGGAAAAATAAGATATAAATGAGAG
>JACCDI010474565.1_pt1 | contig 27038 bp, 23 predicted proteins | sample 7442791 | NCBI WGS metagenome assembly JACCDI01 (sample SAMN15323434, study PRJNA562643) | freshwater metagenome | isolation source: river surface water | place: USA:Blue River Watershed | collected 2017-08-15
AATAAAAGGCGAAGCATTTCTGCCTCGCCTTTACTCAACATTTGAAAAAATCCGGCAGGTAAAATGTCCAATTATTAAACATTATGAAATGAGAATTTTACCCAACCGGAAATGTCTTATACTGTTTTACGAGCTGCTGCCTGATGCTCTGACACTGGCCGCTTGTTGTCTAAGCCCATAATTGTCACCTTGCCATTTTGTTCTTCATAATCGTGTTTGAAATGCAGAATATTTTCCATTACTGTATGGTCGATTAATTTAGTTTTACTCACGTCTATTTCTACATTAAAGCCAGGTGGAATTGCATCCAGTTTTCTTTTTATACCCAAAAAATTGGTGAAAACTGCGGCCTGATCAATCTCTACCAAATACTTTTCTTCAGTAAATGATACACTGGTAGGAGCTTTGAAAATGGCTTTTAATGGTTTGCCATTGAAAATATTGATGATGATTTCGCACAACATACCCATGCCTATGCCTATCAATAAATCGGTGGCAAAGGTGAAGATGATGGTGACAATAAACACCAATAATTGTTCTTTGCCAATCTTAAAAGTTTTGATGAATTCTTTTGGATGGGTTAAACGAATGCCGACAAAGATTAACATGGCGGCCAGCGCGGCATTTGGAATCATTTCAATGTATCTGGAAGCAAACAAGACAAAAATTAAGATGAATAATCCATGGAAGAAATTGGCCCATCTGGTTTTAGCACCGTTCGCTACGTTTGCAGAACTTCTTGCTACTTCAGATATCATTGGTAATCCTCCAAAAATTGCCGCAAGAGTATTGCCTATACCTACCGCAATAAGATCTTTATTGGAGTCCGATTTGCGTTTATAAGGATCCTGCATGTCTATTGCTTTTACTGTTAAAAGCGACTCAAGTGTGCCAACCAATGCAAACATGATGACATACTTAATAAAAGTACCCATCTGCGACACGCCACTGAAGTCGGCGTTGTATCTGATACTCTCTGTTAAATTGCCAATATGCACCAGTGCATAGGTAGGTTCAGTGTGTTGAAAGTCAAGTATAATTTCTGCTGGTATGGCGAATAACAATACGACCAGTGGTGCAGGGATTTTCTTAGCCAGTGGGTGACTCATTTTATTCCATCCCAGCATGATCCACAAACTGATAACTCCTACCAGTGTAGCTTTCGGATCTAGGCCTGCAATAAAACCCGGAATTTCTTTTAAAATTTCTAGAGGTTCTTTTCCTTTTGTGAGAGAGGGATTGATATCCATAAACACTGGAATTTGTTTAATGATGATGATTAATCCGATGGCAGCTAACATACCGTGTACCGCAGATAATGGAAATATTTCTGTTAATCTGCCTAACTTAAGTACACCAAATAAGATCTGCACCAGTCCTGCTACTACCATGGCACCTAAGGCCAGATGCCAGCCTGTTTCGCCACCGCCAAAATCTGTCACAGCACCGGCAACAATAACGATTAGTCCGGCAGCGGGACCTTTAATAGTGAGTCTTGATCCTGCCAGTAAGCTTACAAGTAAGCCACCGATAATGGCAGTAAGTAAACCCATAATGGGCGGGAATTCTGAGGCTTTGGCTATTCCTAAACTTAGGGGTAATGCCAGCAAGAATATGCTGAAACCTGATCCTATCTCTGAACCAATATTTTCTGTTAATCCTTTTATACCGTCACTAGGAACGGTTGATTGTTGTTTTTTCATGTTAAATAAAAATCTGATACTGTAAAATGATGCTATTTTTTCTGCTGCCTGTTTGTACTGCTCCATTATTGTCGAGCGAGTAAGTAGGACGGTTTTGCCAGTCGAGACTGATTTTAGCGTTATGTCCTTTGATTAAGTAGTTAATACCTAGGTTATAGATCTCCATTTTCTTGCCTTCTAATCGATCATAAGAAGCGAGGGTATATGAGGCGTAAGGCATCAATTGACCGGATTTTAAAACGGATGTAGGCATGAGATAGCCAATCTGTGAGTAGATGACTTTGCCTGTTCCAAACATGGGATGGGCATTGCCATAACTTGGTCCCTGACCGGTAATGCTGTTACTTGCGTTTAATGTGCTTCCATTCATTGGATTCATTAAGCCATTATAGCGCAGATAATTCTTGCCATAATTGGTGATGAAATACCCTGCGTAAGCAGAAATAGCATTGTCTTTTTCTTTGTTTAATGGCATGTCTAAGAACGATTCAATACAATATAACTGCATGTCTTGATAGGCGATTGAATCATTGCTGCTGGCTCTGCTCCACATGGCTTTGTTTTGGTAAATGGCACCTGCGGCGATGTTAAAGATTTTCTTTTTACCGAGGTAGGTTCCTGTCATATAAGGCGTGGTATGGTTTTCATGTTCAAAGAACTGCCACATTAAATATGCTTGGTATTGCTTATGTCTGCCTTTGGTGGCAAAACTGGCGTATTTACCAGGTGCCTGAATGGTTGTGCCATTAGATATTACAGGAAATGGATCGCTTAAACTAAATCGGTAGTCCAGATGGCCTAACTGTCCTCGCGCATACAAACTTAGTTTTCTGCTAAACTGGTCTGTCTGGTCGACTGTAGTTTGCGCAAATACCGGTACATCCATGGTCATGATACTGCTGATACTCGGTTGCGAAAATCTCGATAAGCCATTGGCAATGGTGAGACCAGCGCCTAGTTTGAGCTGATTGTCTTTACTTAGTTTGTACTCGCAAACAGCATCGTGAAAGAAAGCGGCGTTCTTGCGATTAGCTCCTCCTGTGCTGTTGTACACAGAATTGAAATTATTCTGACCGAATTGGAAGTACAGAAATACTTTGTCGGTAATTTGTCCGAACATCTGCACTCTGGTGCGTCTTAAACCGATATCGAAGGTTTGTTTTTGAACTTCGTTGTCGATGGTACTGCCGGGATTGCTTTGGTTGTATCTTAGCCAAACCTGATTCAGGAAAGTAGCTTGGAAATAGTGGGAACCGGATTCATTAAGTTGGTATTTTAATGCCGACTTGTCGGGGGTGTTTTGTGATTTAGCACCCGTTAATATTGAAAAAATAAGGAAGGTGAAGAATGTTTTTTTCATTGTTATGAGGATTTATAAGGGGTCTCGTGATAAGTTTTGATATGTGGTCCAAGAAATAATCGGGCATAAATTCTGATGATAGAAATACCACCCATGATATACCCCATGGAGTTAAAAAATGCTAATAGAAACTGATGGTCGTGGATATGACTGAAAATTAAATCTTCGCCAATAAAACTCGGCGTAATCGGGAAGCCTGCAAGTCCTAAACTTACTATTAGAAACACAAAAGCCATTCCTGGGTATTCGTAAACGTGACCGTAGTAGGTGTTAAGATCGAAGTAACTGTTTTCATCCTGTCTCAGCTTTCTCAGAAGGATTAGTCCCAGTACACCGCAAATAACAATACCACTTAGGTACCAGGCTGTATGGTCCCATTCAAAATGTTCATTAAATGAAATGGCCAACGCCATCCAGAAATGATTTAAGATAATGAGTAGCCATGCAAGAATGGGAGATTTCCTCTCAGTAAACGAGCGAAGAACCATCAGTAATCCAATCAACGCAAATAGAATTGGAAGGTTTGAATGTATAATTTCAGGAATTTGACCTTCATTAAAAAATAGAAGTATGCCCAGTAAATAGGCGGGGATGAAGTAGTAGAATAAGTTCTTGATATTGATGAAATTTAATTTCCTTCCTGCTTTTTTCAATGGGTCAAAAATCAAACGATTCATCAGACGATCGAGGAAGAATTCTTTCACACTTAACCAGTAAAGGGTATACTCCAGTCTACGTGGTATGCTGTCTTCTGCATCATGTTGTCTTGGTTGAAAGTTATAAAATTGTTCTCTGATTAAATAACTTACTGCCGATGGAGAAACCAATAACTGATAGGTTCTTAAGCCTGCATTTCCAGCAAAATGTATCAGAGCCAATGTATCAAAACCCAAGGCTACTTCTAGAAAAATAATGCCTATTTGTGCGATAGAAGCATAGGCAATCTGACTCTTCATCGATGATTGTACGCGGGCAATTAAAGTGGTGACAATGGCGGTGGATATCCCGATAATACCTATCAGAATTCTGACAGAAATTTGTTGTTCCCAGAATGGCATTGTACGCAACAATAGAAAAACGCCAAAATGCACAGATAAAGAACCATAGAAAATTGCGCTCGATGTTGTTGGCCCTTCCATTGCCCTTGCTAACCATGATGAAAAGGGGAGTTGAGCAGATTTGGCAAGAGCTGCAATCAGTATCATTAATGAAATGAAAACACCGACAAGTGTGTGCCCGCTAAGATGCTCGTGCACCAGTTCGAAATTGTAAAGTTTGGCAAAAGTGATGTTTTCATGCCATAAATGATGGCTGGCCCACATGGCCAATAAGATGCCTACATCGCCGATTCTATAAATCGAAAATACTTTAACGGCGTTCCGCACTGGTAAATATCGGTCTCTGTAAAATGCTATCAGCAGAAAAGATGATATTCCCAATATTTCCCAACCAATAAACAAGGTTTCGAAGTTACCCGATAAGACTGTCAGGTTATAACCAAGAAAGAAGAATAGGATAGTGTTAAAGAATCTTTTGTATCCACTTTCCCTATGCAGGTAATAACGACTATAGATCGTAATAAGGAAAGTTAAAAATGCTCCAACAGTCAGATAAACCATAGTGATTTTGTCGAAATATAAATCGACTGTAAACTCATAGTTCTTACTGGTGTAAATGACAACTTCTTTCAGGTTGATAGAAGCATGTCCAATGCTTAACCAGGCGATGCTGTATGCGATTACCGTCAATAAAGTTAGACCTGCAGTGTAAAATGCTACTCTTGATATTATCAGTTCTCTTTCTCTCTTGATCAGAAAGCTCAATATCAGGCCAAATAATGGCCAAATTAAAAATAGATTAAGCAGTGATGTCATGTCCTTCTTCGATTAAATAAACTGGTAAATTGTCGTCGTTTTCCTCAAGTATTCGAAGGATATCAGTCGTTTCAGGCGTTTTTTGAAATTCAAATTTTAATGGCTGAAAGGATTTTTGCTGGTAGACATAATTAAACCCGGAATCAGGATGTATGGCTACAAGGTGTATCCAGTTGTTGAGAAACCATTGCTCTGTTGACTCATTTTTAGCGAGAACTTCAAGTATTACATCCGGATAGTGCTCTACGATACAGAGCAATCTCAATGGTTCGTGAACTTCTACCATCTGCCATGGAAGTCCCGTTCTCAGGTCACCATCAGTTCCGTTAGCTACACCTATCAATCCCATTACATTGTGTGGGAGTTTTGTGCCTGCGCCTAGTTTAAAGTTGTCGGTTCTCGAGAAATAGTATTCTAAATTAATGCCTCCACAAACAGGTGCTGCAGCGTTAAGAATTGTAAGTAAGTATTTCCCTTCCGGATCTGTTTTTGCATCATAAGAGTTTAAAAAGGCTCTTCTGTCGAGAAAGAGGCCGCGACTTAAATTTCGGCCTCCAATGAGGCATAGTGTATTAGTGGCATGGTTAAGTTCCGGACGAGGTTCAAACAAAGAAACAGATCGTAGTTTTACTTTTTCGTGTACCTTACTGGCCTCTTTGCGAGTGTTTAGAAGTATAAATCTTCTGGAGCGTTCTTTGGCATTATTGTCAAGTGCTTGGTTGAAGGTAGATACATTCTGAAAATGCATTTGTTTTTGAGCTTCTGTGAGTTGGTCAATGTCATAGAATTCAATTTCATCTCTGGTGGTATCGTGCAGTGCTCCAATAAATCGGGCATTCTCGTGAATCTGAATGCCTCTTTCTTTGAGAATTTCGCGGACTTTAGGATGATTTCCCATGAAGGAAATTACCCGTGCATTGACTGAACCTGGTCTGCCACTGCAAGCACCACAATCATACCCAGCATAGTGAGTATTGTTGATACTGCTGGCACCGTGACCGACAGCATAGATCAGTCTTTCGTCAATCTGGGACAAGCCAATACTTTTCAATAAGCCCTCTACACGATTGGCCATCTCATCGATAGTAAATCCTACCTGAAGGCCATCGATAAAGTCTGTGCCCTCTTGGTATTCAATGCTCAGTTTGCCTTGCTTGTCCATATGTCGGAAAGAGTAGGAGGTCGCAGGACTGAGTCCAGGTTTAAAGATATTAGCAAAAAGTTTGAGAGCCGACCAGAAGCCGAGTGTTTGAGAGATTAGCCAACCACTTATTAAAGAGTGAGTGTGCTTGGTGAAATGCATCTCTGATTCTTTTTTACTCTGAGATTCTACCTCTTTAATCAGATGTTTTGGCTGGAGGGGAGCGGGACAAACTTTAGTGTGAAATTTGCCATTTTCTGGCTGGAAGTAAAATTCGACATTAAAAAATCCTGGAGTACCATAGGTGTCTGCTTTTGAGTCGATGCTTTCAATATGTCTTCTGAAAGAACATTCTCTGTCGTCGATACAAAATAAGGCGTGAAACGAAACTTCTTTTAAAGTGTGAGATTGTGTTCTGTTGTTTTGTAATCCACTTAATACTTCGTTGTAGTAAGTCCATTCAAAGGCCTCCTGCCAAATGGCTAATACTTCAGACAGCTCGCTGTATGAAGTATTTTTGAAAATTGACTCTGGTATAAAATTGATTGCTGATTTTAGCGGCTTCCAGGATTCTCCAAATTTTGAGTCCAATCCGTCAATCTCCAGCAATAATTCAAATTTAATTAAGTCACTTAAGCTGATTTTACGGCGATCGTAGAGAGAAACAGGCTGGTCTTCGAGAACTGATACCATGCCCGACCAACCAGGGTGGGCAAATTGCTGATCGAAGAGATAAGTTTCATACAAACGTTCATCGCCAATCAGGATGTCCAAAAGGTATTTGATGTCAATGTCTGAATGTTCGAATAACAACCTTGCTCTTTCGGTCTTAAATAAACTGATATAGCTGTTCTTTTGCATCTCTCTGATAGAGGCAATAAAACCATCAGGATGGACAGGGAACTGGTGCATTGAAATGCCCTGGTCGAGGTAGTGGTTAAGCAGTCTGAACAGAGTTGGATGGGTGAACTTATCTAGATTGATTTTGTATGAATTCCCCCAGGTAGATCTGAGCTGTCCGATACGTTTGTGGATATTGGTGTTATAGGATTTATGTTGAAGTTTATTTAGCCAGACTTCTGCAGAATCTTTGTGTTTAAACTGATGAATCGCATTTATAATGGCCAGATTGCTGATGCGTCCGTTTTTGTAGTGTTGTCTGTATTCTTCAAGAGATAAATAGACTTTGTAGCCAAATATCTCGGAAGATTGTTGCATGGCCTTGTGAAAAGGCAATTGCTGAAAAGCATGCAGTGTATTGTGATGAATGAAGTCTTTTAAAGGCGCCTGAGCAGGTAAAAAGTGCTTTAACTCTTTAATAGATTCATTGACATCAAAATGATTTTCTCTCATTTTTGATTAATGGATGTTATAAAAAAAATTTATGATTCCGTCTTTTTTTAAAAGCCTGAAAAACGGAAAGGCTAGCGGAAATAGGTATTGTCTATATCCTGAAGACGCAATAAAGTATCATGCGAGATACTGTTTGCTTACAGTTAGTATCAAAGGATGTTTTATTGGCAGAATTACTTAATTTGAAATCAGGTTTTACAGAGCTGAAATCTCCATCAGAAAAATTCTCTTCATTGTCTTCTTCTGTTTCATTTTCTATTAGAATGTCATTAGAAGTAATGGCAGCTTTTAGACTGGCATGTTTATCCTGATTGCCTTTTTGTAAAGAATACGCATTTTGAAAAACAACAGAATTGCTTTGCGCAAATCCTGAAATACAACTGCAACTAAATGCAATCAATATTAACAAGGCTGAAATAGCGCGAAAGCTGTTTTTCATTTTAGTGAATTATAAAACTGAAATTCAATTATTTGGTATCAAAAATTATACCATGTTTTCGTAGATAACGGCAAGACCTTGTCCAACACCAATACACATGGTTGCAACCCCGTATTTTACATCAGGTCGTTTTTGCATTTCATGAATTAAGGTTGTGCTGATTCTCGCGCCGCTACAGCCAAGAGGGTGTCCGATTGCGATGGCACCACCGTTCACATTGACAATTGCCGGATCAATGCCCAGTTCTCTGATACATGCTATGCTCTGGGAAGCAAAGGCTTCGTTCAATTCAAACAATCCGATGTCTGAAATTGATAAACCTGCTCTTTTAAGGGCTTTTTTAACGGCGTCAACCGGACCAATTCCCATGATGGATGGTTCAACGCCTGAGGCTGCACTGGCAACGATTCTGGCTTTTGCTTTTAGTCCGTTTGCCTGTATGAAACTATCTGAAGCGATGGCGAGCACACTGGCACCGTCATTGACACTGCTTGAGTTTCCAGCTGTTACGCTGCCGCCTTTTTTAAAGGCTGGTTTTAATCCACTTAATATTTCTATTTCGCTTAATCGAGGTTGTTCGTCTTTATCAAAAACTAATACTGAACCTTTTTTGCCAGGTATATGAAGTGCTGCAATTTCATTATCAAATTTTCCAGCAGTATTGGCTTCCTGCCATTTTAACTGTGAGTTATAGGCGAAAGCATCTTGTTCTTCGCGACTGATTTTCCATTGTTCAGCGACATTTTCTGCGGTTTCACCCATTGTATAAGGATGGTATAAGGCAGAAAGTGCAGGGTTGGTAAATCTCCAGCCTATTGTAGTGTCGTGGATTTCAGGAGTTCTGCCAAAAGCTGATTCTGACTTGGCCATTACAAACGGCGCTCTTGTCATGCTTTCAACACCACCTGCTATATAAAAATCGCCATTGCCAGCCTGTATTTCCATAGATGCGTTGGCGATTGCCTGAAGTCCGCTCGCGCACAAACGGTTAACAGTGTATCCACCAACAGTGGTTGGTAATCCTGCCAGTAACAATGCCATTCTGGCGACGTTTCTGTTGTCTTCTCCCGCCTGATTAGCTGCTCCCAGAATTACTTCTTCTGTTTGTTCGAATGGTAATCCAGGGTTGCGTTCCACCAGTGCTTTAATAACATGAGCAGCCATATCATCAGGTCTAACTCCTGCTAATGTACCTGCATATTTACCTATTGGGGTTCTGACTGCATCAACGACGAAAACTTGTTTTGACATATAGTGCTGCAAAACTACAACTATCAGGTTTAAAAACTGAATATTTTTTTCTGTTTAAAACAAAAAAGTGAGACAATGTCTTGCCTCACTTTTTTAATATAAGAAGTCTAATTTAGTCTTTTTTTAGAGAACCGCTCCAGCTGTTAATTCCACCGCTCAGATTATATACTTTTTTAAAACCAGCCTGTATCATCTGGTTAGAAGCATTGCTGCTGCGCATGCCACTTCTGCAATATATAATGTAAGTCTTGCTGGTGTCTAAGGTTTTGAAATCAGCATCGAATTTACCGCCGTTATAATCCATGAATTTTGTAGTTCCCGGAATGTAACCTTCTGCTATTTCGCCAGGAGTTCTAACGTCGATGATGACTGTGTTACTGTCTTTGGCCATTTCAGTTAATTTAGTGCCATCAATATTGATGACAGACGCACCGTTTTGTGAGTTAAGGTTTTGAGTGCAGCTAACAAGGGTAACAGCAATCAGTAGTGTGTTGAAAATTGATTTTAACGTCATATTGTTTTTTTATTAATTATTATAAAAAGTTCGTTGCCTTCTCTGGGTTTTACAGAGTTATAGGCTTTTTCCATAGTTTGGATATTGAAATGATTGCCAAACAGTGTTTCATACTCACTGATGCTACCGCCAAATGGTGGTCCGGCTTTCTCGAAGTGCACACCAAACAACAATCCTGATAGTTTGCCTTTCTGACTGAGTAAATTATGTATTTTTTTAACATAAGCTTCTCTCATCGATGGGTCGAGAGCACACATAAATGTTTGTTCAACTATTAAATCATATTCGCCCTGATGTTCAAAGAAATCTCCTTCTATAACAGTTATATTATTCTTTCCTTCAAATTTTTTTCTTAATTGCTGAACTAAACTTGGCGATATGTCTATTAGTGTGATGTTTTTAAATCCTGATGCTAACAAATGCTCAGCTTCGTAGGCATTGCCACATCCTGGAATAAGAATGCGAAGCTCTTTATCCGTCAGTTGATCAATATAATCTTTTATGGGTCCTGATGCCGTTCCTAAATCCCACCCAGTCTGCTCCGTCTTATAACGACTGTCCCAGTAGTTTTTGTCTAATTGTTCGCTCATTGAAAAAATAGTTCTTTTAAAAAAATAAAAATGGCCATGCCTAGTACAAACCAGGCAAAATAATGTTTCAGTTTTTGGTTGTCTGCGTTTTTTGCCATCATGTTTCCGGCAAAACTTCCAACAACTGAAAGCGTGGTAAAGATAAGGAGCAATTTCCAGTTTATGTCACTTATATGATTCAGGTCGCCAATAAATCCTACCGCAGAATTAATGGCAATAATGATTAAAGAAGTGCCTATTGCTTTCTTCATCGGAATCTTAGCAAATAAGGTTAGTGCAGGAATGATTAAAAATCCACCACCAACGCCTACCAGTCCCGTAATGACGCCTACAAACAGGCCTTCTAAAACAATCATTCCAATATTGATGTTGTCACTTTTTGTTGTTTCAGTTTTCTTTTTATGCCTGAGCATACTGAGTGCCGAAAGTAGCATTATACAGGCGAAGAGTATCATCAGTGCCTGATCTTTTAATAAAGTAAAGGTTTTGAAGCTAAATATTGTTTCAGGTACCAGAGGTAAAATCCATTGTCTGGTGACATATACCGAGAGTATGGATGGTATGCCAAATAATAAGGCAATTTTAATGTCAGCCTGTTTTTGTCTGATGTTTTGCATACCTGCTATTAAGGCTGTAGTGCCAACAATCATCAAAGAATAACTAGTTCCGGTTTTTGCCTGTATTCCCATTATATAAACCAGGATTGGAAGAGTCAGAATAGATCCGCCACCGCCAATCAAACCCATGATGGTGCCGACGGCCAAGGCAAGTATATATCCTGTTAATTCCATTTAGTGCCACAAAATTAGTTCATGATTAGCTCTAAATTCAGTAACTTTTATCACAGTATTGATTTTCTTTCACAGGGTTTTAATGGTTTAGACTTTCAGTATTTTTAATTATCTTTGCCTTAATGCGTATTAAAACTCTTGTCATCTATTCCTTGATTCTCCTGGTATCAGTAACGAGTTTGCCTGCTTGTAAAGCTAAATCCTGTGATGTCGACAATAATGTTGCAGATGGTAAATCTTCAAGAAAAAAGAAGAATATGGGCTTGTTTTCTAAAAAAGAAATGCGTCGCAAGCGCTGGTAATTACCATTCCATATGTTTTGGGTCCATGTTAATCATGAGTCCAATATTATGCTGATAATAGGTTCTGAAATCTGAACTCAGACATTGGTTGTGGGAGGTCTCTAATAAAATGCCAATGTTGTGATTGATTTTATAGATAAATCCTAAGCCTAATCTAACGCTGCTTCCCATGTTTTTGCCTTCAATGGCTTTGTACTGATGATTGTAAATATCTACGTTATAAGCAACTTTGAAGTAGGGGTTAAATGAATTCGGCGACCAGTTGTGTGGATGATAATTCTGAGGTAAATGTAACACCAGTCCCAGTTTCAATCTCATGAACTGACTGCTTTCATGTTCCTTGAATCTGTTGTCCATATTTTGAAGTGTACCAATTCCTAAACCTGTGCCAATACTGGCAAATCTGGCCAGATGAATGTGCTTGTCGAGTTCAGTAACATGTGAAAGTCTGTTGTTGCTATTCAGTGAATTATTCAATGATTTGGCATGGAAATTAATTGTTCCATACTGAATAGAAAGATCATTTTTCCCAAACAACTGTGCTTTCAGGTTGTTAACTGTTACCAGTATTAAAGCTATGAAAAGGAGTTTCTTCAAAATTTAATTTTTGCTAATTCTCTTTGGATGTCTCTGGCTTTGATATCATCGCGTTTGTCAAAGGCTTTTTTACCCTTGCCAACACCAATATCCAGTTTTAAAAACCCACGTTCACCTGCATATAACTTAATCGGAAAAACTGCAGTGCCTTTCTCTTTAAGTCTGCTGCTGATTTTTCTTAATTCTATTTTGTTGAGCAGGAGTTTGCGGTTTCTAAGTGTTTCATGTTGATTAAAACTACCTTGTTTAAACTCGCTGATATGCATGTTTTTTATAATGAGTTCTCCATCTTCCATCATGCAATACGCATCGCTGATATTCGCATTTCCGTTGCGTATGCTTTTTACTTCAGTGCCTGTTAAGACCAGACCAGCCGTAAATTTAATATCGGTATGGTATTCAAAACCCGCTTTGCGGTTCAATATATTGACGCCTTTTTCACTCATTTATTATCTCAAACTCTCGAAAAGCAAATTTAGTTTTTCTTTTTTAATTATTTTCTGTCCTGTACTGCACTCAGCAATTATTCTGTCCCCAACTCTGGCGCTTACTTTACAATCAACAATGTTTTTCTCCAGTTTAATAATCTCTGCAGTAAAGATAACTGTCTGTCCCAGTAATGCTGGTGAGTGGTGTGTAATGTTGAGGAATGTACCAATGCCTTCTTCGTCATCGTCTTTCATTTCGAGAACAAATAAACGGCTGCTCCATTCGGCATCTCTGCCAAGTGCAAACGTGCCGTATACATCATGCACCTTGCCATTCTCAAACTCAGCAATATCTTCGGTGCCCACTACTTTTTCGTAGAGTTTAACATCGCCAATTTTGAAAACAGATTTCATGTTTCAAATCTAATAAATAAAATTCATTCATATTTTAGTAAAATTGAGCTTTTAAATACGCAGTTTTCGGGCTTTCATATTACCTTCGCAGGGCATGACTGAGAAAAAATTATTTCTGCTTGATGGTATGGCACTTATCTATAGAGCCTTTTTTGCTTTTAGCCAGAATCCCAGAATTACTTCTTACGGACTGAACAGTTCGGCGATGTTTGGATTTGTCAATACCATTTTAGACATACAACGCAACCAAAAACCCACTCACTTAGCAGTAGTTTTTGACACCTCTGCTCCTACAGAAAGGCATATCGTTTATGAAAGCTATAAAGCGCACCGCGAAGAAATGCCGGAGGATCTAAGAAAAAGTATTCCATATATTTTTAGAATATTAGAGTCTTTTAACATTCCTGTTATTACCCTGGATGGTTACGAAGCAGATGATATCATTGGCACAATCGCACTGCGTGATGGTTCACCAGATTGTAAGGTTTATATGATGACACCCGATAAAGATTTCGGTCAGTTGGTGAACGAACATGTCTTTATTTTTAAACCTGCCCGTTTAGGGAACGATTATGAAATAATGGGCATTCCTGAAGTGCTTAAAAAATGGGAGATAGAACATATACATCAGGTCATCGATATTCTTGCCATATGGGGGGATGCCGTTGATAATATTCCAGGTATTCCGGGCATGGGAGAGAAGACAGCTAAAAAGCTGATTAAAGAATACGGTTCACTTGAAAATATTTTGGCCAATACTGATAAGTTTAAAGGTAAGCAGCAAGAAAATCTAATCAATTTTAGAGATCAGGCTTTGCTTTCCAAACAACTTGCCACGATCAATATAGCTGTGCCTATCGATCATTACCTGGATGATTATATTGTCAAAGATATTAACCGCGATGCAGTCAGAGAACTTTTCAATGAACTGGAGTTTCGTCAGTTAACCAAGCGTGTACTCGGTGAAGAAGCAGTTTCAGCACCAGCTCAGGTTAAAGCCTCTCCAAAAAGCAATCCTGCTCAGGGAGATCTGTTTAATCAGGCTGCTCCTTCTCCTGAACCTGTTGTCCATCAAGCTGACTCAGAGGGAGAGGATTCTGAAGATATTCAAATTGATTATCTGACCATAGATAAAGTTGAACATCAATATATTCTGGTTGATACGGCCGAAGCCAGAGAAATGCTCTTGAAGCGTATGTTGGAGGCTGAACAGTTCTGTTTTGATACTGAAACCACCGGCCTGGATGCGCTCAATGCTGAAGCTATCGGGTTGGCTGTGTCTTTTATCAAAGGTGAAGCATATTACGCCAACATCAAAGAGGCGGCAGATTTGCAAATGTTTGCACCTGCCTTTGCCTCTAAAGCGCTCAAGATTGCTCAAAATCTTAAATATGATTTACAGATCCTGAAAAACTATGGTATAGAGATTTCAGAACCATATTACGATACAATGCTGGCGCATTATCTGATTGAGCCAGACAAACGTCACAGTATGGATGAACTGTCTCGTCAGTACCTGAAATATGACCCGGTATCTATCGAATCTCTGATAGGTAAAAAAGGGAAGTCGCAACTCAAAATGTCAGAAGTGGAGATTGAAAAGGTAAAAGAATATGCTGCGGAAGATGCAGATATTACGCTTCAGTTAAAAGAAATACTTGCGCCTATGATTATTAGCGGAAATGCTAATACGATATTCGAAACGGTAGAGATGCCACTGGTGCCGGTGCTTGCGGATATGGAACGCGAGGGAATTAGAGTTGATGATGCTTTCTTAAATCAATATTCAGCAGAGATAACAAAAGAAATTCTGGAAATAGAATCTCGTATCTACGAACAAGCAGGAGAGAAATTTAACATTGCTTCGCCTTTGCAACTGGGAAAGATATTATTTGATAAATTAAAACTCGACGAGAAGGCCAAGAAAACTAAAACTGGTCAGTATCAGACAGGCGAAGATATTCTTCTAAAACTCTCACATAAAAGTTCTATCGTTCAGGATATTTTGGATTTTAGAGGTTTGCAAAAACTCAAATCTACTTATGTGGATGCCTTGCCTCAATTAATTGATCCTAAAACTGGCAGAGTTCATACTACCTTTAATCAGGCTGTAGCAGCAACCGGACGATTAAGTTCTACCAATCCTAATCTTCAGAATATTCCAATTCGAACAGAAAAGGGCAGAGAAGTGCGCAAAGCTTTCATACCACGAAATGAAGATTTTGTAATTGTTAGTGCCGATTATTCCCAAATTGAACTCAGGGTTATTGCAAGTATGAGTGGCGACGAAGGAATGATGGAGGCATTTAATAATAATCTTGACATTCACTTAGCAACTGCTGCCAGAGTTTTTGGAGTACCTTTAGAAGAGGTTACCAAAGAAATGCGTTACAAAGCAAAGAGTGTTAACTTTGGATTAATTTATGGGCAGGGTGCCTTCGGACTGGCAGAAAACCTGGGTATATCACGTACTGAGGCCAAAGAGATTATTGATAATTACTTCTTGCAGTTTCCTGGAATTCGCACATACATGAATGAGGTGGTAGAATCAGCCCGTAACAGAGGTTATGTTGAAACCATGCTGGGTAGACGTCGCTACTTAAGAGATATCAATTCGGCTAATGCTACTGTTAGAAGTTTTGCTGAGCGAAATGCTATTAATGCCCCGATTCAGGGAACTGCGGCCGATATGATTAAACTGGCCATGATCAATGTGCAGAAGCGTCTCAAAGCCGGAAATTACCAGTCGCGTATGATATTACAGGTGCATGACGAATTGTTGTTTGATGTGCATCACACAGAGCTGGATGAATTGAAAGTTTTGATACGTGAAGAGATGCAGAATGCTATGCCATTAAAAGTTCCTGTGATTGCAGAGGCTGGACATGGTAAGAACTGGCTGGAAGCCCACTAAAACTTTTTCAGAAAAGGGAGCTTTGATAATAACAATTGATTAAAGTCTTCCGACAATTTAGCTTTGTACATCACCAATATAATTGCAGAGCCCAGTAGACTTGATTTTACGATTGAATCTATATAAGGATTGCTGATCCACATGCCTGTAAATGTGATGGCAAAGAATACAGCCAAGACCGCAGTTATTTTCAACTGGGCGCTGTGAAAAGGATTTATCTTAAGTTTAATTTGCAACAGAACAGCATTGGTGGTGTTCACACAAATCATCACAAGGATGGTGCTGATGGCGCCTCCAATCAAGCCGAATTTAGTGATGAAATAATAGTTGAAGAGTAAGGAGGATACTATAGCCACCGCGATGCTGATGGTCGACCACCCATAGAATTTAGAATTGGTAATAATAGGACTATTGCCACACATCACGGCATCAATTAGTTTGCTGATGCCGATGAAGAACACCACAAATTTACCTTTTTGATAAATATCGCCTTTGGGCATAATGGCGTATAAGTTATCGATGTTCAGCCATATCATAAAAAACAGAATACCTGATATCAATAATTGATTAGTGCCATTTTTTTTGTTAAGGGCTTCAACTTCAGCAAATCTGCCTTCTTTCATGTGCTCCGAAATAATTGGGGTAGCAACTTGTATGATGGTGCGTTTCGGTACTTCTATAAAGGTGGCCAAATAAAAACCAATGCTGTAAATTGCTACTTCTGATAAATCTTCCTGAATACTTGAAATCAAAAAGAAATCAATTTTTGGAACCACCAAAGCTGCAATACCTGAGAAAAACAACAGGGCGGTAAATCTCAAAGCTTCGTTTCTGATTTTAGGATTCTTGCGAATAAAATCGAGGTTTGGACGAAGGTTAATGCGAGTCAATTTGCTAAGAAACCAAATATTACCACATAAGGCCACACCATAGGCTGCAACCATCAGCCACACCGACTGGTAGAAATTGACGAATTTGAAATAGTAGAGTAAACCAGCGACGATGATGAGCGAACGCATCACGATCTCGCGCATAAAATTGGGCACAGCAATACGACCGTGGTTGGCGCTGCTGACTTCACTCACCACCTGATACAGGATGATGAATATCAATAACAATAACATCGGTAGCAGTTCTTGATACTGTGCGGCATTGGGATTGATATATGTGAAGAACTTATCGCCAAAAATTAACAAACAAATCAATAAAATACTGTATCCCACCATTGGAAAAAGCATTGCCCAGAAAAAGAAACCATGGTGCTTCTGATCGGCGGTCTTGAAAAATGGAAAGAAGCGGTTGATGCTGTAATGGGTACCCATCAGAGAAAAGGCTGATAAGACAGTACCCAATTCGATGAACAAGCGAATGGCTCCTACCTCCTTAGGTTCGTAAAACAGTGGAAACAGGATGAATAAACTCAGGAAACCCAGGCCCATGCCAATGTAGTTGGATAGTGCTGCCTTGAAACCTTGCCTGATGATAACGCCCATTTTGTGGCAAAGTTAAGGATTATCGCAGGCATACATAAAAGTTATTTCGATAAAAAACGTATTTATCCTTTGCTTCTATATCTTTGTAAGCTTTAAATTGCTAAACCAAAGTGAAAGTTGGAATAATTGAAATTTGCGAAAAAGGCCATTATATGGTGGTTAATGCCGTGGTGAAAACCTATGCTTCTGATCCCAATAGTAAAGTCTATATTTTTACCACTGCAGAGGCTGCCGATCTCATTAAGGCGCAAGACAATACAAGTGCTCAAATAGAATATATACTGATGGGTGAGCAGGAAAGTGCCTCAGATTTTCTGGCACGCACGCATGCCTACCAACTCGACCGCATTCACCTCACCACTGTTACCAAATATTTTAAAAGTTTTTACCAATTTAAAACGGCAAAATCTTGCAAAATTTTCTTCCATTTTCACAACATTGAACTCTGGTTCGAATCGTCAGTTTCAATTCAGACTAAACGTTTGTGGAAAGTGTTTTCCAATTTTAATAAAGAGGTCAAAATCATCCGTCAGCTAAAATACAGTTTGAAGGATATCTGGTGGGATTATTACAGAAAAAAATTCATTAAGAAAGTAGCTTCCGATGGTACGGGACTTATAATTCTGAGTGAGGCACAACGCTTCCATCTCAACAAATACCTCAATGCTTCTGAAGCCATTATTTTTCCTACCCTAATTTTTGAGCCGAATCAACACCAGGATTTGTCTGTAGGAAATGCAAAAATTCGTGTTTGCATTCCGGGGTCTGTCTCACAGGGCAGAAGAGAATATATGAAGTTGTTGGATATTCTTGAAGCGCACACCGACTATTACAGCGCCAATTTTACGATAGATTTACTGGGATTTATTCCGCAAGGTGAACAGGCTTTATTTGCAAGGATTAAAGCCCTCAAGGCTGCGGGACTGGATATTCTGTATTACGATTACTTTATAGATGTCAAACAATTTGATATCGAATTGTATAAATCGGATATTATCTTGAGTAATATTTTAATAGATGATGGTAAGGGCATGCAGACCAAAGAAACCGCTGCAGTTTACCACATGATCAGAGGAGCAAAGCCCGGTATTTTTCCAGCCGGATTTACGCTGGATGAAGATTTTAAAGATACCGTGGTGTATTTTGAGACTTACTCTCTGCTGCACAATGTTTTTGTAGAACTGCATGAGAACCGTGGCAGGCTGGCGACTTTAAAAGCTGCCGCTATGCAGGTGTCACTCCGTTACGCTCCGGAAAGTCTGTTAAAAAGACTCGTGTAATTGCCTTATAAAACTTCACTAAAAGTACTATATTTGCTGAATTAATATATCTAAATTAGGCATGTATAAGGAAATTAGCTGTTGTAGAATTTGCGGAAATACCAATCTTGAGTCGCTCTTACACCTGGGTGAACAAACCTTAACGGGTGTTTTCCCAAAAAGTAAAGACACCGTCATAACCCGTGGTCCCCTCGAACTTGTTAAATGTTACAGTCACACTGGTGAGGATGTTTGTGGTCTGGTTCAACTGCGTCACTCTTTCGACAGCAATGAAATGTATGGCGAAAATTACGGTTACCGTTCTGGACTCAATCAATCGATGGTGAAGCACCTTCAAGGTATTGTTGCCGGTATCTGTCAGTTAATGCCATTAGCAGAAGGTGATATTATCATCGATATCGGTGGTAACGATTCTACTTTATTACAAGCTTATCCAGCTGACAAAGGTCTTAATCTCATGGTTATCGACCCGACTTCGGATAAATTCAAAAAATACTATCCTGCGCATATCAATAACACTGCAGATTTCTTTAGCGCGGCCACTTATAACAAAGTGTTCGATAAGAAAGCCAAGGTGATCACTTCTATCGCCATGTTCTATGACCTGGAGGCACCTTTGAAATTTGTTCAGGATATTTACGATTCTTTAGACGATAACGGTATCTGGGTGTTCGAACAAAGTTACCTGCCATACATGGTGGATACAACTTCATACGATACCATATGCCACGAACATTTGGAATACTACGCCATTCAGCAAATCCAATGGATCTTTGATAAGATCGGTTTCAAAATTGCCGATATCAATTTCAATAATGTAAATGGCGGTAGCTTCCGTATCACTGCGGCTAAGAAAGGTTCTAACATTCCGGTTGCTACAGAAAAAATTGAAGCAGCTATACAGCATGAGAACGACTTGGGTTACCAAGGTTTAGATATCTACAAAACTTTCTCTGATAATGTAAGCAAGCACAGAACTGAACTGATGGCTTTACTGGTGGATTTAAAAGCCCAAGGTAAAAAAATCTTCGGTTACGGTGCTTCTACCAAAGGTAATGTGTTGCTACAATACTGCGGTATCACCACCAATGATATGCCTTGCATCGCAGAGGTAAATCCGGATAAATTTGGTTCATTTACACCTAGTACACTTATTCCTATCATCTCCGAGAAAGAAGCCAGAGCAGAAAATCCTGATTACTTCTTTGTATTGCCTTGGCACTTCAGAGATGGTATCATCGAAAGAGAACAGGAGTTCCTGAACAATGGTGGTAAACTGATTTTCCCTCTACCACAGATTGATATTATTTCAAAATAAGTGACTAAAAAAGCGCTGATTGTCGGTCATACCGGTCAGGATGGCTTTTACCTGACACAATTGCTGGAGGCTCAAAACTACACTGTTTATGGTCTCTCTTCCAAAGGTATTTATAACAGCAAAGGACAAAGCTTTGCTCACGGAAATTTATTGGATTTGGCTTATGCCGAAGATCTGATCAATGCTATTCAACCAGATGAGTTGTACTATCTGGCCGCTGTTCATCAGTCTTCCGTAGAACAAAGCTTTGACGACCTGACTTTTTATAAACAAACCCTGGATGTCAATGCCAATGCTTACCTCAATGTTTTAAATACCTTGGTTAAATTGGCGGCAAACTGCAAAGTGTTTTACGCCTCGTCTTCTCATATCTTTGGAGGCACAGCCTCTCAAATGCAGAATGAAGATACTCCCGTTTGTCCGGTTTCTATTTATGGCGTTAGCAAGGTATTAGGCATGCACTTCTCTGATCTATACCGCCAAAAAGGATTGGATGTGTCTTGTGGTATTTTATACAACCACGAATCGCCCCGCAGACACTCTAAATTTGTTTCTAAAAAGATTGTAGAAACAGCGGTTAAAATCTCTAAAAAAGAGGCTTCTGAATTGGTGCTGGGAGATCTTAGTGCTACCATCGATTGGGGCTATGCACCAGATTATATGCAAGCCGCTCATCAGATAGTTAATGCCGGAAAGCCGGGTAATTACATCATCTCCAGCGGTCACCTTTATACAGTCCAAGATTTTGTGGAAGCGGTGTTTGAGCAACTCGGACTTCAGTGGAAGGATTATGTCAAAGAAAATAAAGGGATTATTCTTAAACGCTCTGTCACCATTTTAAAAGGCGATAGCAGTAAATTGCGTCAGACTACCGGCTGGAACAACAGCGTGGATCTGAAAGGCATGATAGCCATTTTGCTCGAATCAGAGCTCAATAAATAGTCAGCTTACTTGACGATATTAGAATTGATGGTCGCTATATCAATGGCGTGTTTGCCATTGTTCGGAACAAAGATAAAGTTATTGATAAAATCGCGGCTCTTACCGTGATGATCGGCAGATTGTAATTCGGCAATATCGCGACTCAAAATATCGTTTTTAAATTGTTGCTCGCGGGCACTGAAATAGTAACAAGTGTAGTTGTATTGTTGCTCAGTATTTTTGATAAAATCTGCAATATTACTGTTGTGATGTCTTTGTTCTATCTCTATGATCATCACAGGTCGCTGCGATTGAATGACATTGACAGCGCCTGCTACCACGTCAAACTCTGCACCTTCCACATCTATTTTAATTAATGCAATGTTTTGCAATTGATTGGTCTGAGCAAAATTGTCCAAGGTATTGATGTTTACATCTATGAGTTTGCTTCTGGTTTCACCAGTTTCGCGGTGCTCAGTTTTTAGAGTGCCACGGGTATGAATCTCGCGGTTGTCAAAGAATGGAATCTTAAATTGGGTTTTGCCAATGCTGTTGCTCAAGGCATCCTGACTGATATTGAGTTTTGGGAACAATTTTCGTAAACGTTCAGCCAAATTGGGATGAGGTTCAAAGCCGTAAATCTGTAAAGCAGGAATGAGACCTTCTGCCACAAAGAGGTACTGACCAAGGTTTGCGCCTACATCAATAAACTGATCATCTTTCTTTAAAAAATACTGTAATAAAAGTAATTCGTTTTCGATGTTTTTAGAACGAATGTTCTGCCAGTTCAGTGATTGTATGGTACGGAAAAACTTGGCTTTATAGGCAGCAGGAAATAGTTGAATCTCCAGCGATTGCTTGATCTGTTTTAAAACCTGAATCATTGCTTTAATAAGTAGATGGCGGTGGACATGGTTTTGGCAATCAATTGATAGCCCAGTGGATGTAAGAGTTTATAGGTTTCCAGTTGTGCCGGATTTTCAACACTCTCATCCTGGTCTTCTACTAATATCATGCTTGGTTTATATTTGTCCCAGTTATTGGATTTCAATACCTGTACATCGATGCCTTCTGTGTCTACATCCAATACGTCGATATGTCTGCCCTTGAGATGCTGATCAAATACTTCTGCCAATGTCTTGGTCTGAATGACTTTACTGCCTACATATTTAGAGCCCTGCTCAATACGCATTTTGTAAAACTCCTCTGAAAAGGTGCTCACAGCACTTTCTTCAAACTCATAATAAGTAAGTGTCTCGCCAGTTTCAGAAATGCCGATGTTAAGGTTGATATCGTTGGGACGGTATTGCTTAAACAAGCGAATGGTTTGTGGATTGGGATCGATGTTGATGCCCGACCAGCCTTTCTTGAAAATACGGAAAGTATTTGATCCTACTTTAGGATGGTAACAGCCAACATCTACATAAGTGCCTTTTTTAATGTGCTTCATGCACTTCTCAATGATAAGGTCTTCTCCCTCTCCTGAGTAAGTCAGCTTCGGTTTTCCGAACCAGTTTTTTCTGCTATTCTCCAAAGCGTCAAACAGCCAGGTAGGTAATTTGTCTTTCCAGTATCCCATTTTTGTAGAATTGCAAATATAATTGAATACGCCAAAACTTGAGGCATATTTTTAAAACCCCATAGGTACTTTGTCTCTTGCCCTTTTTTATTAACTTTGCCTCTGTGAAAGTTGTCTTTGTCTTCGGTGGATTGCCGCATTACTTCAATAAAGTGATGAACAGAATTAATGCCCACCCGGACATTGAATTGTCTGTCATTGCGCCATCCAGCAAAGGTAAAACCATGGGCAGTGGGGTACACGAAACAGAAGAAGGGGTCGATTTTAAAATTGTACGCCTTAAAGAGTACTCAACCTGGTATGGCAAACCTTTCTTCAAAGGCTTTAAACAAGCCATTCAGTCTGAAAAGCCGGATGCCATCGTTATTGGTTGGCCTTATTTTCTGGCATTCATATTTAATCCGCTGCTCTTGTTGTTCCTTAAAAGAAAAGGCATACGCCTCATCAGCAAAGAGATTCCGTTTACAGTGCCTGCCTTCAACGAATCGCTCGCCGAATTCTCTGCCCGCTGTGCCGAAAGTCAGAAATCAGAAGCTATTTTTAAAAACATCTGGGTTTTCCGTTTCCATAAACTACTACGCAAATACTTATATACCTTCGTCTTTCATCAGGCAGTACTTTACATTCAAAAAGGGGTAAGCATTATTCAGTCTTACGGACTGAAAGCGTCAAATATCACCGTTACCTATAACTCGCCAGATACCGACGATATCTTTGCCTGCATCGATGCAGTGAAAGCCAAGTACCCTGACCTGAACTATGAGCCATACAGGATCTTACATGTGGGCAGATTGGTGAAATGGAAAAATGTGCATCTCCTCATCCAAGCGGTTGATGCCCTGAAAGCACAGTATCCAGGCATTAAGTTGGTGGTGATAGGAAAAGGGGAGGAAGAACAAGCCCTTATACAACAGGTGGCAGAGGCAGGCTTGCAAGATTGTGTTGAGTTTTTGGGAGCTATCTATGAAGGCGAAGCTCAGAGTATTCAAATGCTAAAAGCACATGTGTATGTGCTTGCTGGTATGGGCGGTTTGTCTATCAATGAAGCCATGGCGCACGGATTGCCTGTAATATGTTCTATTGCCGATGGAACAGAACAACATCTGGTACAAGAGGGTGTCAATGGGTTCTATTTTAAAGACAATGATTTGCCTTCTCTGATTCAGGCCATCGAAAAATTGTTTAAAGCCAATCATCAACAATTAGGTGTGGCGGCACTTAAACGCATTCAGCAGGATATTAATATCCATACTGTCTCTGCTAATTATATCAAAGCGTTTTTACAAAAAAGCCACTAAAGATTCGTAGAAGGCTTTAGGATTGTCGGCATGTACCCAGTGTCCGGCATTTGGAATATAGATGTATTCTGAGAGTGGAAAGTGTTTGTTGATATAGACTTTGTCTTCTTCCTTTAGATAATGGGAATCAGCACCAAGGATAAACAAAACTTCGCCGGTGTAACTGTGCTCAAAATGAAGCGGACCGATGATTTCTTCATAAGCAGATTTGAGTGCCGGCACATGGCATTTCACCATGAAGCCGCCTGTTTCGACCCGCTCGATGTTCTTGGCCAGAAATAAACGCACACCTGCATTATTTTCGTATGCAGAGAGGGCTTCGTCTATTTCTTTGCGGTTGTTGAGCATGCTCCAATCAATTTCTTCGAACGCTTTGAAGTATTGGTGATGACCTGGCTTGTAAGCCTTAGGTGCAATGTCTACTACAATTAATTTGCTTACGCGATGAGGATACTGGTGTGCAACCCACATGGCCGTTTTACCACCCATGCTATGCCCCATCAGGATAAATTGATCGATGCCCAAATCATTGGCTAATTCGATGACATCTTCTGTCATTACTTCGTATCCCATCTCATCGCTGTGAGCAGATTGTCCATGGTTGCGGGCATCAATGGTGTAAACGGTATAATGTTCGCTCAACTGACGGGCAATATTATGCCAATTGTCAAGCATGCCAAAGATGCCGTGTAAGATGAACAAAGGCGTTTTGCCTTCTCCGTATTGTTTATAGAAAAGTTTCAAGCTTAAGCAAATGCTTCTTCCAAAATAGCCGCCTGTTCTTTGTCGTGGGTCTTTTTGAAACCTGTAGCAGGACTGGCAGAACTTTTTCTTCCGATGTATTTAGGACTGAATGGTAAGTCGTAACGACTCAGATGCATCCAGGTGCCCATATTTCTTGGTTCTTCCTGAACCCAGAAGAAATCGGCTTTGCTGTATTGTTCGTAGATGGCGGCCAATTGGTGCTCAGGCAATGGATATAATTGCTCAACACGTATAATGGCTACATCTTTTCTCTTGTCTGCTTGTTGTTTCTCGAGTAATTCGTAGTAGATTTTACCACTGCAAAGCAATACTTTCTTCACTTTCTTAGCATCGGCATATTGATCGCCTATTACTTCCATGAAGCTGCCTTTGCTGAAGTCTTCGATGGTGCTTACACATTTTGGATGACGCAATAAGCTCTTAGGAGTCATCACCACTAAAGGTACTCTGAAATCGCGTTTCAACTGTCTTCTTAAAGCGTGATAGAAACTGGCAGGTGTGCTGCAGTTCATCACTTGCATGTTGTTGTTGCCACACAATTGTAAGAAACGCTCCATTCTGGCAGACGAGTGCTCTGGTCCCTGACCCTCATAACCGTGCGGTAAAAGCATTACTAAACCGCTATACTGACCCCATTTGGTGCCAGCACTGGCGATAAACTGGTCGATCATAATTTGAGCGCCGTTAGCGAAATCACCAAACTGTGCCTCCCAAATAGTGAGGTGGTTTGGTGTGCTGGTACTATAGCCATATTCGAAGCCTAGTTCTGCATACTCACTCAGTAATGAATTGTATACGTTAAACTGACCTTGTTTGTCGCTGATATGTTGCAATGGCACATATTCAGTTTCAGAATCTTCTTTTTTGATGAGAGCATGACGGTGCGAGAAGGTACCGCGCTCGCAATCCTGACCCGCCAAACGCACTGAGTGACCTTCGTCTAACAAAGTGGCATAGGCCATTAATTCACCCATCGCCCAGTCGTATTGATTGTTTTCAATCATTTTCAATCTGCCTTCGTACAGCTGTTGTACTTTTTTAATTGGCAGGTTGTCTGCTGGAATGGTATTGATGGCTTTGGCTAAAACGGTGAAACGTTTAGCGTCAAAACTGGTATTGCTTGGTTTTTCGAAATCTTCTTTCTTTGGGAAATGGTAGTCTTTCCAGATATCGTCAATCTTTAATTTGGATTCAGGTGCTTTATTTTGCTTAACATCGTCTAATGTAACCTGAAGCAATTGTTTGAATTGTTCTTCCATCTCACGGGCAATCTCTGCATCAATCTCGCCTCTGGCGATTAATTTTTCTTTGTAAATCTCTCTTGGATTTTGGTGAGAAGAAATGATTTTGTACAACAATGGCTGAGTAAAACGTGGTTCGTCGCCTTCGTTATGACCGTATTTGCGGTAGCCTAACAAGTCGATGAAGATATCGCAGTTAAACTTATTGCGGTAAGCCATGGCCATTTTTATGGTATGTACTACAGCTTCAACATCGTCACCATTGACATGGAACACAGGGCAGTTGGTGGTTTTAGCTACGTCTGTGCAATAGATACTGGTTCTGCTGTCGGTGTAGTTGGTGGTAAAACCAATCTGGTTATTGGTCACGATATGGATGGTGCCTCCAATGCGATTGGCTTCCAATCCGCTCATCTGAATCACTTCATACACGATACCCTGACCAGAAATGGCGGCATCACCGTGAATGAGGATAGGACAAACTTTATTGATATCGCTGTTGTACATATGGTCGAGTTTAGCACGCACCATGCCTTTAACAACAGGATTTACCGCTTCGAGGTGCGAAGGGTTTGGAGACAATTTGATTTTTACTTCTTTGCCATTTGGCGTTTTCACCACAGTAGTATAACCCAGGTGATATTTCACGTCGCCTTCAAACTGATCATCCTGAAACACCTTGCCTTCGAACTCGCTGAAGATATCAGAATAGGTTTTGTTGAATATGTTGGCCAATACGTTTAAGCGACCGCGGTGGGCCATACCCATCACAAATTCATTAACGCCTAACTCAGCGCCATAATGCACCACGCTGTCAAGTGCCGGAATTAAGCATTCCAAACCTTCGAGAGAGAAACGCTTCTGACCAATGAACTTAGTATGTAGAAAGTTTTCGAAAGCAGTTGCCTGATTGAGTTTGTTGAGGCATTGTTTCTTCTCGTCTATGCTCAGGTTAGGCTGGTTTTTGGTGGTTTCCATCAGGTTTCTCAACCATTCGATTTTGATTGGATCGCCAATGTGGAGGTATTCTGCACCAATACTTTCGCAATAGGTGTTCTTAAGATGCGCAACGATGTCTTTGAGTTTGGCGGAACCAAGTCCCAATTCGTGACCGGCATTAAAGGTTTTTTCAAGGTCGCCGTCGCTCAGACCAAAATTGGCCAGGTCGAGGGTAGGGGTATACTTTCTGCGTTCTCTCACCGGATTGGTTTTGGTGAACAGATGCCCGCGGGTTCTGTAGGCATTGATAAGGTTGAGAACATTGATTTCCTTCAGAGCGTCTTCGCTGATAGCGCCAGAGCCAGGAATGCCCTTGCCGGATCCGAAGTCGAATCCTTCAAAGAATTTCTGCCATCCGAAATCAACGGATGCTTTATCGCTCTGATACTGCTTGTATAAATCGTCAATATAGTTGACATCAGCATTGCTTAAATAGGAATTAGGAAGCATATCTTAATTTTTTTGCAAATCTA
>JACCDI010649717.1_pt1 | contig 27014 bp, 22 predicted proteins | sample 7442791 | NCBI WGS metagenome assembly JACCDI01 (sample SAMN15323434, study PRJNA562643) | freshwater metagenome | isolation source: river surface water | place: USA:Blue River Watershed | collected 2017-08-15
CTTTTAGTACTGCGTTTCATGATTCTATAGATGCTACACCAGCATTTGGTATCACTACAGGTATTTCTGCAAAAGAACGTTCTATCACTGCTGCGCATATTGCTAGTGATGCTAGTACGCCAAACGATTTTATTAAACCCGGACATTTATTTCCGGTGGTTGCTAAAGAAGGTGGTGTTTTAATTAGGCCAGGTCATACAGAAGCGAGTGTTGATTTGTGTTTACTCACTCATCAGCCGGCAGCTGCTATTATTTGTGAGATTATGGATACGGATGGTAATATGATGCGAAGAGATGGTCTTTTTGAATTTGCAAACCAGCATCAACTTCCTATTATTACGATTCAGCAATTAATTGATTACCGAAAAAAGATACAATAACATGGAACTTATTTCGGAAGCGCAACTGCCTACAAAATTTGGCAATTTTACCATCAAGGTTTTTAAAAATCCGGATAGTTTGGTGGAGCATTATGTGATACAAACAAATGAAACAGTTGATGTAACACCAATGGTGCGTATTCACTCCGAATGTGCTACTGGTGATATCTTTGGAAGTTTGCGTTGTGATTGTCAAGATCAATTACACGTGGCACTTGCACTCATTGCGGAAAATAAAAATGGCGCTGTTGTTTATTTAAAAAATCAAGAAGGCAGAGGCATTGGTATCTCTAATAAAATTAAAGCCTATCATTTACAAGAGCAGGGATTAAATACTTATGAAGCCAACGAAAAGTTAGGGCTTCCCCTCGATGCGCGTAATTACGACGATGCTATTTCTATTTTAAAAATACTAGGATATACTTCCATTACCCTGATCACAAATAATCCAGCAAAAGAAGAAGCTGTAAAAGCGGCGGGCATTGCTTTTACAACGCATCATATAAGTGCTTCAGTTAATGCACACAACAAAGCGTATATCGATGCTAAAATAAATATTGGACAACACCACATTAAATTATAAGTTATGATTGCAGTAGTACAAGCAACATTTAATATTGAAATAACTGATTTACTGACGCAGGGTTGCGTTAACCAGTTAAATGCTACACAAACTCCGTTTGTACTATTACAATGCCCAGGTGCTGTTGAGCTTGTAGGTTATTCTAAAAAATTAATAGACACTAACAAATATGATGCTATCATTGTAATTGGGGCAGTCATTAAAGGCGATACGGATCATTACGAATATGTTTGCCAGTATGTAACTGAGGGCATGGCGGTACTATCTACACAGGCTTCTATTCCGCTAATTTTTGGCGTTTTAACTACACAAACAGAAGAGCTTGCTTACGAGCGGGCAGCACTAGATAAAATGAATAAAGGCAAAGACTTTGCTGATACTGCGGTGTTTATGGTAAATGCTTATCAAAAGGCGTAACAATTTGTTTACATTTTGATAATATGCCGCAGGGCTTATATTAAACAAGAATCTGCAGTTTTACAGGGTTGGAATCACCATCTACCAACCCCTTAGTATGTACATTTTACTGAATAAAGAATCTGAACCTATTGCTTACATCGAAAACATGATGATTTTAGATGCTACTAAGCAAAGTGTAATTGGCATTATCATTGGTGATTGCTTTTTTGGAAAAAAAGATCATGTAATTGGCAAGATATTTAAAGACCACGCTTATTTAGTGAATGGTGAAATTATTGCGTCTGTTATTCGTAATTCAAATTATATTAGCACCGCTCCAACTAAAGAACAAGTGGCTGCTGCTTGGGAAATTTTATCTTGTATCAACAAGCATACATCTGATTGGATAGTAGAAAAAAATTCTTGGGCTTCTATTTCACTTGAAGAATCGTTATCTTAGGTTTATAAAAAATTATATGGTTCGGATTGTCATAGTGCTCATATGCTTGGTTCAATTTGCATCGGCGCAAAATAAAAAGGTTTTATTTGTTATCGCAGACGGTATTCCTGCCTCTGAACTAGAAAAAGCACACAAGCCTGGATTTAATGCCATTATAGATAAAGGCGCCTATTTACCTTGTTATGTGGGTGGAGAAAAGGGTGGCATAACACAGTCGCCAACTATTTCTGCAGTAGGCTACAACTCTCTATTAACAGGCACCTGGGCCAATAAGCACGGTGTGGTAGACAATGCCATTAAAAATCCCAATTACAATTACCCTACTATTTTTAAAGTATTTAAAGATCAGTATCCTGCTAAAAAAATTGGGGTATTTAGTACATGGCTTGATAACCGAACTAAACTTGTAGGAGATGGACTAGCGCAAACCAATTATTTACAAGTAGATTATTATAGAGACGGGTATGAGTTAGACACCATCCAGTTCAAGCACGATAAAAAAGCGTTTTATATCCATTTGATTGATGAAAAAGTAGTGGCAGAAGCTGCGCATGTGATTAAAGACAGCGCTCCCGATTTATCTTGGGTTTATTTAGAATACACCGATGATATGGGCCACCGCTATGGTAAAAGTCCGGAGCTTGATACGGCTATTTCAATGCTTGATAAGCAAATTCAAAAACTAATGGAGGCCGTTGCTTACCGTGAAAAAAATTTTAACGAAGAGTGGCTTGTTATCATCACTACCGATCATGGAAGAGACGCTCAAACTGGAAAAAATCATGGAGGACAGTCGGACGCAGAGCGTAATACCTGGCTGGTAATCAACCGCCGCCCAAATCATCACGCATTTGAAAATAGAACGGCTGTTGTAGATATTTTTCCAACCATTGCTACCTTTTTAAATATCAAATTATCAAAAACTGTAGCTGATGCCTTAGAGGGCGTTTCTTTACTGGATCATTAATTAATTGTAAGGATCACTTTTTCTTTTTTCCTGAAGTATAGTAAAGCTAATATGCCTAATAGGGTAATTAATATCCCAATGATCCAGGTAGTATTTGTAAAAAATGGGAGCCAGTTAAATCCTTTTATACCATAGTTTTTATAGAGTAGTACAAGTACGCTTCCAAAATAGCCAATCGAATCGGACATGTACATTAGGTAGCCAAGGTTTCCTTTGTATTTAAAAAATGCAATCCATCTCTCAAATAAAATGGTATGAAAGATCAGATAAGGCAGGTACATTAAAAATCCCATTAGTATCATCCAGAAAATAGGATTAATTGCGCCGTTAGAAAATAAATACGTACTCACTAAAAATCCAATGCCTGCTATAACGCATAGGGTTAAAGAAAGATAAAACGCTTTCTTGTTGTTTTTTAGTAAGATCATAGATCCAATTACGATAAGTACAAATACTGCAATTGGAATTTCAGCAAAAACAAGTATCCAAGGAGTATTTAGGTAACCAAGTTCTGTCCAAAGTTCTACGGCAAAGTTGTCGCGTAAATCTCTAAAAATGGTAAGGCCAACGTAAATGGCAACTACCAATAAAATGCCAGGCCAAAATAGGTTAAAAAACTTTCTTCTATTGGCTTTATCCATGGGCACCCTTTCTGTTCTTAAGGCAATGTCTTCTGCATTGGGTTCCGGAATTTGGCTAAGCATCCAGATGCCAATAATGAGTATTGGTACAAAAACCAAAGCAGCACAAAATGGCATCCAGGTTTCACTGATACTAAATTGTTGAATTAAAAAAAGTCCAACTGATTTTACAATACCAGATGCAATCATAAAAGAGCTTGCCATAAATGCACCTAAAATTTCTGTAAATTTTCGGCCCTCTAAAAAACTAAATACAACACCCCAAATTAAACCCAGTGGAAGTCCATTTAGTAACATAAATATGGCATTATACGGAAATGGAATTAATCCAAACCCTAACAACGACACAAGTGCCAAAGCCATGAGTAATATGAGTGTTGTAACTCTTTTATTGGGCGCTAATTCTGCAATAAATTTAATGCCAATAAATTTTGAAATAACATAACCAATAAGTTGCAAGATAATTAATGCCACTTTATAGTCTACCCCAAATAACTCAAGTCCTTTGTAGGTGCCGGCCGTAAAAGGCTTTCTAAACGCGTACATGCTGCAGTATGTTAAAAAAGCGGCAGTACTACAAAATAAAATAAATACAGCAGGCTTGGCTTTAACTAAGAAGTCTTTTTTATGTAAGGTTGACACAGTTTTTTATTTAAGTGAAATTCCAACTCGGTAAGGATGTTCTTTGATGGCGTATTCAAAAGCTAAGGCGCAGCTATCTAAATTAAATCCTCCTTTGATTAATGTCCCTAAAGGATAATTTTGATATTCCTGCTCTATAAAATTCACGGCTTCAATAAGGTCTTGTTGATTGTAATTGTGTAAACCTTTGATAGTCCAGATATTTCGTACAATGGTTTCTGCGTTGAGTGTAATGTTTTGTTGCGGATAGGTAGATCCTATAAATACGGCCATACCACCCACCGATAATTGATTCAGGATTAGATCGATAGTGGTTGGCTCTCCACTAAAATCAATAAAACAATCGATACTAATTTTATTAATAGCTAGCCAATTCGAAAACTTTTGCATACTTACAATGGTATCTAAATGTATGGTATGCGTTGCGCCAAAAGAAGTACTCATCAAAAGCCTATCTGAATCTATATCTACAGCAATCACATTTTTTGCACCCTTACTTTTTGCCATGGCGCATGCAATAACGCCAAGCATGCCAGTACCAGCAATTAAAATATTTTTCCCTTCTATATTTTCTGCGATTCGAATGGCGCCCGCTGCTGTGGCTACGGCGCAATTAATAATGGTAAGAACGGGTAATGGAATATTTACATGTGGTTTAATGATAGGCGTATGGGGCCTTAAAATAATATATTCACTCAGGCCACCATGTAAATGATTGGTATCTGTTATTTGTTCATGTCCATATTTAAAAAGCCCAGATGCTTTTTGAGGTATCCCTCTCATAGACATGCTATCCGAAGGGTCACTTGCAAATATTGCCCATGTAATTAAATCGCCAATTTCAAGTTTTGTATTTCTGCAATCGAGGGTTGATGCGTTTTTGCCAAAGGCTACAATGGTACCGGAAATTTCATGACCTAATATGGTTGGATTTTTCTCTTGACGTTTTCCTGTATATGTAAGAATATCAGATTTACAAAGTGTTGTATAAGAAACCTTAACGAGTATTTCTCCCTCAAGTAGTGCAGGTATTTCCACTTCACTTAGCTGTAGCTGCATACTACTACTATCAAAAAATGCAAATTTTGATTTGTTCATGTTACAATGTATACAAAAAATCAAATAATCAAGTAAGGTGTGTCTTCTTTTCTACAATATTTGGTTTTCAGTATTACCAAATTGTAAACAAAAAACGGTTATATAAAGCATCACATTAGCATAACGTTCCATTAACAATTCCTTTACACTCCGCAAATAGTTTTGTTGTTCGAAAAGAAAACTAAAACCCTGTTTATGAAGCAATCAAAAAGAAATCCATTTCGCTTACTGCTAATGGCATGCACATTTTTGTGTCTTGCATTTCAGTCTAAAGCGCAAACACTTACAGTGTCTGGTAAAATTATCGATGCTGTTAGTTCAAAAGCTATCGAAGGCGCTACCATTGATAATGGTAGTCAAAAAGTACTTTCTGCAGCCAATGGTTCTTACACCATTAAAGCAGATAAAGGTGCTAAAATAACTGTAACCTATGTAGGCTATCAAACCTATACTGTTTCTGTTAATGGTGCTACATTAGACATCAAATTAGCAATAGCTACTGATAATTTAGAAGATGTAGTTGTTACAGCACTTGGTGTGAAAAAAGAAAAAAGAAAGCTCGGATATTCTACACAAGATGTTAAAGGTGCTGATTTAGTTAAAGCAAGAGAAGTTAACCCTATTAATGGATTAATTGGAAAAGTTGCTGGTTTAACGGTAGGTATTAATCAGGAATTATTAAGAGCACCAAACCTTGTATTACGTGGTGGTCGTGTTAATTTAATTGTAGTGGATGGTGTGCCTATTAATTCTGATACTTGGAACATTAGTCCTGATGATATTGAATCTTATAACGTTTTAAAAGGACCAGTTGCCTCCGCCTTATATGGTTATAGAGGTCAAAATGGTGCTATTATCATAAATACTAAAAAAGGAACTAAAGATAAAAGAGGATTCTCTGTAGAATTTAATAGTTCTACGCAGGTTCAAAAAGGTTTTATTGCATTACCTAAAACACAAGACGAATATGGTCCTGGTGATCATGGTCGTTATGCGTTTGGTGATGGTTTAGGTGGTGGAACCAATGATGCTGATTATGACGTTTGGGGACCTAAGTTTGAAGGTCAATTAATTCCTCAATACGATAGCCCTGTAGATCCAATTACCGGAAAGCGTTCAGGTACTCCTTGGGTTGCTCGTGGTAAAGATAATTTAAAAAGATTTATTGAAGCGGGTGTTTTAAATACCACCAATATTGCAGTTGCTTCTTCTAGCGAAAAAGCTGATTTACGTTTTTCTGTAGGTAATACTTACAATAAAGGTATTATTCCAAATACTGGTTTAAATACTACAAATATTAATTTAGCTTCTACCTTACGTTTCAATTCTAAATTAACGTTAGACGCTAATATTAACTATAATAAACAGTTTTCTGATAATTTTCCAGATGTAGATTACGGTCCTAACTCAGTAATCTACAACATCACTATTTGGGGTGGTGCAGATTGGAATATTGATGATATGCGGAATTACTGGCAGCCAGGTAAAGAAGGTGTTCAGAGTATCTATGCTGAATATCAAAGATACCATAACCCTTATTTTATGAGTTATGAGTGGACTAGAGGACATTACAAAAATGATATTTATGCTTATACAAGTTTAAAATATAAGGTAAATCCATTTGTAGATTTATTTGCTAGAACTTCTGTTACGACTTACGATTTATTAAGAAATGAAAAAATGCCTTTCTCTGCACACCCTTACGGTAGAGAAGAAAACAAAGGTGATTATAGAGAAGACAGAAGATCTCTTTTTGAAAGCAACTCTGAAGTACGTGCCGATTTTAAAACACCTGTTGTTGCCAATTTCTTTAAGGCAAGTGGTTTTGCAGGTGCTAACTTTAGAACATTCAATTATAATTCTTCGTTTACGACCACTAACTATTTAAACGTACCAAACGTATACACGTTTGCGAACAGTAGAAACCCAGTAATTGCTTACAACTTTGCATCTGACATGCGTGTAAACTCTTTGTTATACTCTGTAGATTTAGAAGGTGGCAAGTATTTTAATTTAAACATTACAGGTCGTACCGATAAATTATCGGCACTTAAAAAAGATAACAACACTTTCTTTTATCCATCTTTAAATTTAAGCACTGTTTTAAATGATTATGTTTCATTACCTAGTCAAATTAACTTCTTAAAATTAAGAGCTTCTTATGCTAAAGTAAGAGGTGGTGGTAGCTTTGTGTCAGATTATATTGGGGCAACGCCAAATAATGCGTTCCCATTAGGATATGGTCAACAATATTCATCTACATACGGAGGTCCTACTTATACCTATGCAGATGTGTATTCTACAGGTATTGGTTATAACAACACCACACAAGCATCTTTCACAAATACTTTAGTAGATGCGAACGTTCAACCAGATGATAGAACTTCATTTGAGTTTGGCGTAGAGGCAAAAGCATTTAATAACCGTGTTGGTATCGAAGCTTCTTACTATCAGTATACAGATGGTCCTCAAATTTTCTCTAAATCTATTTCTCAAACTTCTGGTTATGCTAGTTATGTAGTGAATGGTACTAAAACACAGCGTACAGGTTGGGATGTAACTATTAATGGTGCAGTATTAAAGTCTACAAAAGGACTTTCTTGGGATGCAACACTTAACTTAGGTGCATTTGTTAATAAGTTTAAAGAATTACCTGCTGGTTTATCAGTTTTAAACAATTTCTATAAAGTTGGATCTAGAACGGATGAAGTTTGGTTTAGAATGATGGCAAGAACACCAGATGGTCAACTTATTAATGACGCTGGTGGTCGTCCAATTTATTTACCAGTTGCTCAGTACGTAGGAAATTCAAATCCAGATTTAGTTTGGGGTTTAAACAACAAATTCTCTTACAAGGCATTTACATTTAATTTCCAAGTAGATGGTAGAGTAGGTGGTGTTATGGAAGATTATGTTCGTAAGAAAACATTCCAAGGTGGTCGTCACATAGAAACGGTTCAGGGTAAAATGGGTGAAGCGCGTTACCAAGATTATAAAGGCGTAAAGTCTTATGTGGGTGAAGGTGTAGTGGTTGCTTCAGGTACTCCAGTATTTGATCCAGTAACTGGAAGAATCACCAACTATAGTGCACTTACATTTGCTCCAAATACGACTAAAACTTTCATACAAGATTATATTAGCCGTGTGCATGGTAATCCAGAGCCAAACATCATGAGCAAAACATACATGAAACTTAGAGAGGTAATGTTAACTTATGAATTACCGCAGGCACTTGTACAAAAATCAATATTCAAAAAAGCAACGGTTTCTTTAGTAGCACGTAATTTACTATACTGGATGCCTGATACTAAGTTTAACGATGTTGATATTGATCAGTACCCAGGTGAATCTAGTATTGGTTTACAAACACCAACTACAAGATCTTATGGTATTAACATCAACTTTATATTCTAATTCTTCAATATATATATTATGAAAAATTTATTTAAAATATTTACTTTCATCCTTTTGGCTGGTTCATTAGGGTCTTGTAAAAAATCGTTTGATTCTTTAGAAGCCGATCCTAACAGAGCTACTTCAGTTCCAGCTAACCTCATTTTAAACAATGTTTTGGGTGGTTTAAATAAAGGTGCTTTTAATGGTACACATCGTGCCAATCAGTTTTACGCTTGTAATTATGATTATTACGGTAACAATGAATACAACTGGACTGGTTATTCATTTAACAACTACAATATTTTAAAGAATATTGTTAAAATGGAACAGGAATCTACAAAATCTGTTGCTGCTCCTAATCCGTACACAGCTTTAGCTAAATTTTTAAAAGCAATGTACATTTATGAGCTTACCATGAACTTAGGTGATGTACCAGTTTCTGAAGCCTTAAAAGGTTTGGAAAATGTTACACCTAAATACGATTCTCAAAAAGATGTATTTAAAGCCATCTTAACATATTTGGAAGATGCAAATACAGAAATGGCAACGGTGGTTACAAAAAACTATGTACTTGCAAATGATTTTTATTATGGTAACAACTTAGCAAAATGGCAAAAAGCTGTTAATGCCTTTAAGTTGAGGGTGTTAATTCAATTGAGTAATAAAGAATCAGATGCTGATTTAAATGTTAAGCAAAAATTTGCTGACGTAATCAACAATCCTACAAAGTATCCTTTGTTTTCGAGTGCTGCAGATCAAATGCAATTTTCTTACAATGCACAGTTTAACAAGTACTCTACAAGTCCGGATAACTTTGGTTTTGATGCAACACGTTATAACATGGCTGCTACTTATTTAAATACATTAGTAGCGATGCAGGATCCAAGAACATTTTTTGTTGCTGAGCCTGCTGCTGCTAAGGTTGCTGCTGGTGCTGCTCCAAATTCTTATGCTGCATTTGTTGGCGCAAGTAGTGGTGAGGATTTAGCTACCATGAGTAAAAATGCTGGTGTTGGTCAATACTCTTTCATTAATAGAAAGCGTTATTATCAAACCTATGCTGCAGAAAATACAATTGTGATTGGCTATTCTGAAATGTGTTTTAACATTGCGGAAGCTATGAACAGAGGTTGGATTTCATCTGCGAATGCAGAAACTTGGTACCAAAATGGTATTAAAGCTTCTCTTGCTTTTTATGGAGTTAAGGATGGTGTAAACACCGTTACTTTCCAAAAGCCAGGCGGTGGTTTATTTGAATCAGTAAACTATGATGTTACTTTCTTATACGACACTTACTACAATCAAACAGATGTGAAGTATAAAGGCAACACAGTAGATGGTCGCAATCAAATATTATTACAAAAATATTTAGCGTTCTATATGAACTCTGGTCAGGAAGCTTATTTCAACTGGAGAAGAACAGGTGTTCCAACATTTTTAACGGGCGCTGGTTCTGGAAACAGCGGAAGGGTAGCATTAAGATACCAATATCCAACTGTAGAACGTGCCAATAATAAAGCAAATGTAGAAGCTGCTATTACAGCTCAGTTTGGAACCATCGATGATATCAACGGTAAAATGTGGATCATCAAATAATTGCTCATTCGTTTGGTTAAATAAAAAAATGATTTTTGGCAAGCAATCGTTTATAGCGAAGTCTGTACAGACTTCGCTTTTTTTACTATATTGAGTTACTATTTTTTTTCTTATGCAAACACAAAATAAAGCAATCGTAGTTGGCGCAGGCATTGTTGGGTTAGCAACTGCTAGGGCGCTCGCAATAAAAGGATATCAAGTTACTGTTATTGATAAAACACAAGAGGCCATTGGCGCTTCTATCAGAAATTTTGGCATGTTATGGCCTGTTGGACAGCCAGATGGACTTTTATACAACCGCGCAAAAAGATCTAAAGAAATTTGGTTGGAGTGCTTAAGGGGTATGAGTATGTCATACAACCCCTGTGGCAGTATTCATTTAGCCTATCATGACGATGAACAAGCTGTTTTGGAAGAAATGCAAAGTGTTTTTGCTTCTAATGGAAGACCTGTTTCGCTTGTTAGTCCACAAGAAATTAATGAACGCTTTAATGGCATCAATCAGCGAAAATTAATTGGGGGACTATATAGTGATGATGAGGTTATTATTGATCCAAGAGCTGCCATTAAAGGGTTGCCTGCGTATTTGACAGAAACCTACGGAGTAGAATTTATTTGGGGAACGGCCATAACGCAAGTGTCAAAACATAAAGTAGCTTCATTTGATAAAAGTTTTGAGGCTGATATAATATGCATTTGCTCTGGATCAGATTTTGAAACCTTGTATCCATCTGTTTTTGCAGGACTACCCATCACAAAAAGCCGTTTACAAATGATGCGTTTTGTGCACGAGAAACCTGATTTTAAAATTGGCACATCTGTCTGTGGTGGACTTTCGTTGCTTCATTATAAAAGTTTTGCAGTAGCGTCTACACTACCTGTTTTAAAGGCCCGCATTGACGCTGAGTTATCTGAATATGTAAAACATGGTATTCATGTGATGGTATCACAAAATGCAAATGGTGAGTTAACGGTTGGCGATACCCACGAATATGGATTAGATTTTGATCCTTTTGATGATCATTATCAAAATCAACTCATTTTGGATTACCTCAAAAAAATGATGCATATAGATGATTGGCGTATTACGCAAAGTTGGAACGGTATTTATCCAACCATGAAAAATGGTGATACTGATTTGTTTTTAGAGATAGAATCTGGTATTTATATATTAAATGGTATTGGAGGGCATGGCATGACCATGTCTTTTGGTTTTGCCGAAGAAATGATTGAAAAATTATAAATTATGGTACAAAAAATTGTTGATTTATTCAATGAAAAAGGGCACTCTTTGTATGGTGGAGAGGCTGTAACTCAAATGGAGCATGCATTACAGGCTGCTACGTATGCAAGAAAGAACAATGCTTCTGATGCACTCATTACAGCAAGTTTATTGCACGATATTGGGCATTTACTTCATGCATTACCAGACGATGCTCCAGATTTTGGTGTAGATGATTTACACGAAGAACTAGCCGCTTTATTTTTAGAAAAATATTTTATAAAAGAAGTGGTAGAGCCTGCAAAATTACATGTTCAGGCCAAAAGATATTTGTGTTTTGTGGACGCTGGTTATTACAACACTTTAAGTGAGCCGTCGCGTCAAAGTTTGGCTTTGCAGGGTGGCATTATGAACGCTGAAGAAGCCGCTGAATTTGAAAAATATGAAAATTACAAAGAAGCAGTGCTTTTAAGAACCTGGGATGATTTAGCGAAAGATCCTACCATGCAAACAGATCCGATTGAATCTTTTGCACCTTATATTGCTAATACTTTAAAATAGTTTGTATGCTAACTTCTATGGTTGTTTTTGATATGGCAGGTACCACAGTGGATGAAAATAATGTAGTCTATAAAACGCTCCATGCTGCCATTGTTAATGGAGGTGTTGATGTAACACTTGAGGATGTGCTACTACATGGCGCCGGTAAAGAAAAATTACAAGCCATTAAAGATGTTTTACTTGCTGCACACGCAGAAGGTGTAAATGCCAATGCCATATATGAGCAGTTTGTAGTGTTGTTAGCGGACGCCTATGCAAATTTGGATGTAACGCCTTGTTCTAATGCCGAAACTGTTTTTGCGCTACTTAAAAAGCAAGAAATTAAAGTTGTTTTAAATACGGGGTACAATAGGGCAACAGCCACTAGTTTGTTGCAAAAACTCAATTGGACAATTGGAGAAGATATTGATTTACTCGTTACCGCTTCTGATGTGTCTAATAACCGTCCAGCGCCCGATATGATTGAATTTGCGATACAGCACTTTAATATTCAAGACCCGCTAACTGTTGTTAAAGTGGGTGATTCTGCCATTGATATTGAAGAAGGTAAAAACGCTGGTTGTGGTAAAACTTTTGGTGTTACTACAGGCGCTCAAACTAGAGATCAAATTGCTGTCGCAAATCCTACTGCTGTGTTGGATGACTTATTAGAGATGATGGATAAAATCTAAAAGGCTTGCACAAAAAAACAATTACAGCCGCTGAATTTGGGCCTGATTTTAAATGGGGAGTTGGCATGGCCGCTCCACAAAATGAAGGCGCTGCTTTTGAGGATGGCAAGGGTTTATCTGTGTGGGATGTTTTTGCCCGCAAAAGAAATACCATTAAAGGTGGTGCGAGACCAACACATGCTACCGATTTTTACCACCGTTATAAAGACGATATTTTACTTGCCAAAGCACTAGGCTTTACAGTGTTTAGATTTTCTATTGCATGGAGTAGGGTATTACCTGAAGGCATAGGAAAGGTTAATAAATTAGGAATCGATTTTTACCACCGCGTTATTGATGAATGTGTTGCAAATGGTTTAGAGCCTGTTGTTACTATTTACCATTGGGACTTACCCCATGCCCTTGAACTTCAGGGTGGATGGACCAGTAGAGATATGGTTAAGTGGTTTTCTAAATATGTAACGCTACTAACGGCGCATTATGGTAAAAAAGTAAAGCAGTGGATTGTGATGAACGAGCCTTTTGCTTTTACGGCGCTTGGTTATATGATAGGTATGCATGCTCCCGGAAAAATGGGCACTACAAATGCATTTCCAGCCATTTTTAATGCTGCTTATTGCACTGCAGAGGGCGGCAGAATTATTAGGGAATACTGCCCGCATGCTATTATAGGTACTAGTTTTTCAATTTCAGAAACCAAGCCATATACAAATAGTGATAAAGATATTGCGGCCGCAAATAGAGCCGATGCACTCTTAAACCGTTTGTTTATAGAGCCTGCACTGGGTATGGGATTTCCGCAAATGGATCAATTTGATTTTTTAGATAAGTTGCATATTGCCACCACAGCTTGGCGCTTTATTGATAAATTAAAATTTGATTTTGATTACGTTGGGTTACAAAATTATTTTTCTGTAACTATTAAGCACAACCCTTTAGTACCTTATGTTTCCGCATCCGAAGTGAGTGCCAAACAAAGGAAAATGCCGCATACGGCAATAGGATGGGAGATAGACCCTACAAGCTTTTATGATATGCTAAAAAGGTTTGGTAGTTACGAGGGTGTCAAACAAATTATTGTAACTGAAGGAGGCGCCTGTTTTAAAGATCATTTGCATCATGGAGTAGTAAACGATCAAGAACGCATTGATTATTTTAAAGCCTATATAGCGGCGGTATTGCAAGCAAAAAAAGAAGGCGTTAATATTGGAGGTTATTACGCCTGGACGCTAACCGATAATTTTGAATGGGCTTATGGTTATAGTACAAGGTTTGGTCTTGTACACACAGATTTTGAAACACAATTACGCACCGTAAAAAATTCGGGCTATTGGTTTAGAGATTTTTTACAGGGCAAAGCTGTTTGATCCCTCCAATTCATCTACATTATTTTTGGTTGGTTGTAAAGCTTTTGCTTTTTCAATTACCATTTGTACCAGTTGATACGTGCTGTACTCCAGTGTTAATGGTGTTGGAGCAGATAGGTCATACCACTTTGCAATATCTACAAAAAAGGTAGCGTGCATTTTAGCAACCACAGGTACGCCTAACTCTTCGAGTGCGGCTGCGTTGCATAGCTGCTCGTATTGTCCTCTAATAGGAAGGCATAGTAGTTTTTTGCCTAAATAAAGTGCCTCTGCTGGGGTTTCAAAACCAGCACCCGTAATAACGCCAGCGCTTTCAATCATGCTTTTAGTAAATCCTTCGTTTGAAATAGGCATGAACCTAATATTTTTTTCGATGAATTCTGTTTTTACTTCTTTGGTAAAAACTTCAAACCTAATGCCTGGTACTTTATGTAATTGGTTGGTAATAACTTTTTTAGAATAATGTGATAAATAAACCGTTACATGCCCGTTATTTACTGGTTTGGCAGCTATGATGTCCGCTTTGATAACAGGGTTAAAAATACCGTTGTCATAGGCTTTAAAATGAAGCCCAAAATAAGCTGTTGCCGTACCATAGTTTTGTAAAATCCATTCACCTATCCATTCTTTTTTTTGTGGGCGAGGCGCTGCATTACTTTTAAAACTTGCTTGGTGTCCAAACTGAATGCTTGGTTTATTTTTTAGTTTGCATGCAAGTGAAGTGATGCATTCAAAATCGTTGATCACAATATCGTAATCTTCAACAGGTAAAGCTTTGGCTTCTTTCCAGATTCTTTTGATAGAAAACTTTTGCCACATTTTAAAATAGTTGAGGCCACCTCTGTTTCCATAAAATAAAGAAACGCCCTTGCTTTTATATTTTACTGGCAAACTGGTAGGTAAATGACTGTTTTCGCCACTCAAAAAAACGTCTACTTGTCCATACTGTTGTAGATAGGGCAATAGTTCTACTGCTCTACTAATATGGCCATTGCCTGTTGCTTGAACTGCGTAAAATATTTTCATTTACTGCGCTATTAAACTATTGATAAATAAGGCAACGTCTTTTGTAAGCACGTTTAGTTCTGGTAATTTATTTTCTGTACTTAATATAGGCACTACTTTTGCCGCCTGTTCTTTTTCGTTGTATTGGTAAATATCCCATTCGCCATTTACGTATTCTAGTGCGGTTAGATTTTCGATCCAATCGCCACTGTTTAAGTACATCACTGAACCATGCTCATTGGTTACCATTCTTTTTTGAGGCTGATGAATATGGCCACAAATAACATAATCGTAACCCTGTTCTATAGCAAGCTCTGCGGCTGTTTGCTCAAAATTCCCAATCCAAGACACTGCTTTTTTAACACTATTTTTTACCTTTTTGCTAAAGCTCATTTTTTCTTTACCCATTAATTTAAGTGCCCAATTAATAGCGCTATTGAGCATGATTAAAAGGTCGTAGCCATGTCCACCTAGCTTTGCAATAATTTTGGCACTTCCTTTTGTGGTGGCATCAAAAATATCGCCGTGAAAAATCCAGGTTTTTTTACCATTTAAATCCAGTACCACTTTGTCGGTGAGGGTAAAGCCACCCATTTCGAGGTCGGTGTAGCGGCGAAGGGCTTCGTCATGATTGCCCGTTATATAATAGACTTTGGTGCCTTTACTGAGTAAGCTAAAAATTTGCTTGATTACCTGCATGTGTGCAGCCGGAAAATAATGTTTCTTAAACTGCCAGATATCAATGATATCGCCATTTAATACTAGTACTTTAGGATTAACGCTTTTTAAATAAGTAACTATTTCTTGTGCGTGGCAACCAAATGTGCCGAGGTGTAAATCACTAAGTACGAGAACGTCAATGTCTCTTTTTTCCATTAGGGTAGTTTGTCAAAGTAATAACTCTAATATGAACAAATCTTTACGCCTATGTTAACAAATTGTAACTTTAGAAGCAACCTCGTTTAGATGCCTGCCTTGTTTTGTAATATCGCGTACCACAAATTGTAATGATTTATGCCTAAGTATTCTTATATACCTCGAGATTTAAGTTGGTTGAGTTTTAATGGAAGGGTTTTGCAAGAAGCCAATGATCCAACGGTGCCCTTAAAAGAACGAATTCGTTTTTTAGGAATTTTTTCTAATAACCTAGATGAGTTTTTTAGAGTGCGTGTGGCTACACTTAAGCGAATGATTGAATTTAAAGGCAAGGGTAAAAAGCTTGATATGCATTTAGAGGAGCACTCGCAAAGTATTTTAGATGAAATACAAACGATTGTATTAGAGCAACAAAATGAGTTTAACCGTATTTGGAAAAATATTGTTAAAGACCTTAAAAAAGAAAATATAACGCTGATTGATGAAACTCATTTATCAAAAGAGCAGCAAGTTTTTGTAAAAAACTTTTTTGACACACAGGTGCGCGGTAATGTAATACCCTTAATGGTAGAGTCTATTGATCAAATGCCATACCTCCGCGATAAGAGTATTTATTTAGGTATTGTAATGCGTAAAAAAAATAGTGCATACAAAAGTAAGTATGCATTAATTGAAGTGCCCGTGTCGGCAATCGGAAGGTTTGTAGAGCTTCCTACAAAAACCGGAGGTCATCAAATTATCTTACTCGAAGATATTATCAGGTATAATTTACCCGTTATCTTTTCTTATTTCGATTACGATTATTTCGAGTCTGCTATTTTTAAAATCACCAAAGATGCTGAAATAGATGTAGACAATGGAATTACCAGTAATCTTATAGAAAAACTTGAAAAGGGATTAAAAAATAGACGTAAGGGGAAGCCTGTTCGTTTTGTGTACGATAGAGAGATGGATGCGGGCTTACTTGATTATTTGATTAAAAGGTTGCAGCTCAATCAAAAAAGTAATATTATACCAGGAGGTCGCATTCATAATTTTAGACACTTTATGGATTTTCCAGATTTGGAAATGGAAAAAAGTATCCGTAAAGCTTCGTTAATTCATCCTGATTTAGTTAAGAGCTTGCGCGTAACGGATGTGGTGTTACAAAAAGATGTGATGCTTCATTTTCCCTACCATAGTTTTAATTCGGTGATTGATTTACTCAGAGAAAGTGCAATGGATCCGGATGTGCTTTCTATTAAAATAACTGCGTACCGTTTAGCGCCTGCTTCTAAAGTAATCAATGCACTTATTAATGCAGCCCGAAACGGAAAGGCGGTTACAGTAATGCTTGAAGTAAAGGCCAGATTTGATGAAGAAGCCAATTTAGAATGGAAAGACGTATTGGAGCAGGAAGGTATTACTGTATTATTTGGCGTACAAAACATGAAAGTTCACGCCAAAGTTTGCGTGATTAAAAAAAGGGAAAAAAATAAAACGGTACAGTATGGTTTTGTAAGTACCGGTAATTTGCATGAAAAAACGGCGCGCGTTTACGGTGATCATTGCTTGCTTACTAGCAACCGTAATATCATGGCCGATATCAATAAAATATTTCAGTTTTTAGAACATCCCGAAAAAGGATATGGTCCACTTTTAAGTTGCAAAACGCTTGTGGTGTCACCTATTTCGATGCGACCTACGATTGTACATTTAATTAATCAAGAAATTAAAAATGCAAAAGCGGGTAAACCTGCAGCTATCACCATAAAATTAAATTCACTCAGTGATGTCGATTTAATTAAAAAATTAAATGATGCAGCCGTTGCAGGTGTTACTATCAATATGATTGTGCGAGGTATTTTTTGCGCCTTGGTAGACCATAAAAAGTTTAATGCAAAGCCACGAGCCATCAGTATTGTAGATGAGTATTTAGAACATGCCCGTGTAATGATATTTAGTAATGGCGGTAAAGAAAAAGTATATATATCAAGTGCTGATTGGATGGTGCGTAATATAGATCACCGCGTTGAAGCGGCGGTTCCAATACTTGATCCTGCCATAAAAAAAGAATTGCAGGATATTATCCACATTCAGTTACAAGACAACGTAAAGGCAAGGGTACTAGATAGCGCCTTATTAAATAACTATGTACCTTCGGGTTCTAAGAAAAAGATACGCTCTCAAATAGAGACTTATTTATACCTCCAACAGAAAACGAACCGTAAATAGTGAAGTTAGCCGCCATTGATATTGGAAGTAATGCCGCCCGACTATTAATTAGTGAAGTGACCAAACAGCCAAAGCAGGATCCCGTATTTAATAAAATTAATTTGGTGCGCGTGCCACTCAGGCTTGGCTTTGATGTTTTTGAAACAGGTGAAATATCTAAGGCCAAGGTGAAAATGCTGATGCAAACCTTAAAAGCTTATCAGCATTTATTAGAAGCCTATCAAATTAAGCATGTGTATGCCTGTGCTACCAGTGCCATGCGGGATGCTAAAAACAGTAAAGACATAATTAGAAAAGTAAAGCTTGAAACAGGCATCGAAATTAAAGTGATATCTGGACAGGAAGAGGCTTCTTTTATATACGAAAACCATGTGGCCGAAAATTTAGATTCGGATCACTCTTATTTATACATTGATGTGGGTGGCGGTAGTACCGAGCTTACTTTTTTTGCGAACGGCGAACTTGTCTCTAAGGAATCCTTTAATATTGGAACCATCAGGCTCCTTAAAAACCAGATTAAGGAAAAGACCTGGGATGACATGAAGGATTACGTGAAAAAGAACATTAAATCTGCCCTTCCGTCTATCGCCATTGGAAGTGGCGGAAACATTACAAAAATATTATCTATGAGCAAAACCAAGGAGGGAAAACCCCTTAGTTTAGACCTGCTCAAAGACTACTACAAAGAGCTTTCGAGTGTTAATTTCGAGGACCGAATGCATATGTACGGCCTCAAAGAAGACCGTGCGGATGTAATTGTGCCAGCACTTTTGATTTACATTCAGGTAATGAAATGGGCCAATATTGACGAAATATATGTACCGAAAATAGGCCTCGTAGATGGCCTAATCCACCACCTGTATGATCAGGTTGGTAACATTGCGGTAACATAGAGGTAACATTCTGTTAACATAGGCGTAACATTGCCGTAACACGCCAAAAGTAGTTTTGCTTCATAAATGAAATACCCAGTGAAGCAATTATTATCTATCGTTTTTTTACTTGTAATAAGTAGTTCATTATTTGCTCAAAAATCTAGAATTGTTGGTAAAGTTACCAATAGCAAAAATGAAGGTTTAGCAAGCGTTACCGTAAAATTATCGGGTGCTGCAACTGCCATGACCAGAACAGATGTGGATGGCCGTTTTTCTTTTGTAGTGGAAGCCCAAAAAAAATACACCCTCACTTTAAGCTATGTAGGTTATGCCGAAAAAACAATTGATGAAGTAACTGTTGCAAAAGCGGGTGATGAAGAAACCGTAAACATTGTTTTAAATGAAGGCGGTAAAGTTTTATCTGATGTAGCGGTGAAAGCCACCACCAGAACGGCTACTGCAAAAGGTGAAACGGTGAATGCACTTATTACTTTTCAAAAAAATACTAATACCGTAGCTTCTGTAATTTCTGGTGAAGCCATCAAGCGTTCTCCAGATAAAAATACCGGTGAAGTACTAAAGCGTACACCAGGTGCAAGTATTCAGGAAGGTAAATTTTTGATAGTAAGAGGATTAGCCGAGCGTTATAATTTAGCACTTTTAAATGGTGTACAATTAGGTAGCACAGAGCCTGATAGAAAAGCATTTTCTTTTGATTTGATTCCGGCCAACATGATTGATAATATCGTTATCAACAAAGCCTTTGTTCCAGAACTTCCAGGTGAATGGGCAGGTGGTTTAATTCAGGTTAATACCAAAGATATTCCCACTAAAAACTTTTTTAATATCCAAATAGGATCTGGTTTTAATAACCAAGCTGTGCAGGGTAATTTTTATGAGCACAAAGGCGGTAAAACAGATTATTTAGGTATTGATGATGGTACAAGATCTTTACCAGCTACTTATACCACTAAGTCTGCGTTTGATGCATTGGCAAATGCTGATAAAACATACATTGGATCTACCATGCAAAATAATTGGAGTCCAATTTTAGCTAGTGGTTTGACTCGTTTAAATGGTCAGTTTCAAATGAGTGCTGGATTTACTAAAGATTTAAAGGGTACAAAAAAGATTGCAGGTATTTTTGCCATGAACTATAACAAATCTGCGCGCCATATGATTGGTACCAATAGTGGTTTCAATTTTGTTGGTGATGGATCTTATACTACAGATTTTGACTTTAATGACAACCGATATAGCAACGATTTATTGTGGGGTGGACTTGGTAATGTTACATTCCAACTTAACAACAACAACAAAATTTCTGCTAAAACATTATTTAATATCAATGCCACAGACTTTACTTCATTAAGAACGGGTATTGAAGGTAATGGTAACCAATTTTTTGATAGCACTAGAGGTTACGAATATGGCTTTAAGCAAAATACTTTTTGGAACTCACAAATTACTGGTGAGCATAATGTAAAGCCTAATGTTTTAAAGCTAAAATGGTATGGTTCATTTACTATTTTGGATAGCTATACACCAGATCAGCGCAGATTATATTACTTAAAAAACAATAGTGCTGTTACCAATCCTTACATAGCACAATTATCAAACGTATTATCTCAAAAAAGTGGTAACCGTTTATATCAAAACCTAAACGATTATATTTACATAGGCGGTGCAGATTTAGCCTATACATTTAATGCACTTGGTAGCAAGCAAACACTTAAAGGAGGATATTTATTCCAAGTAAAAGACCGTTTGTTTGATGCTAAACCATTCTCTATTTATCTACCAAGAGACAATGCTGCTATTCGTTTACAAGATCCTTCAACAATTTTTGCGCCAAGCAATTTTGGAAGAGGCGAAGTGTATAGTACGCAACTTGCATTTGATGCTATCAAGGGTAATATCTACCGCTACTTAGCAAATACTATTTTAAATGCAGGGTATGTTCAAATGGACAACCAGCTTGGCAGTAAGCTACGCGTTATTTGGGGTTTACGTGTAGAAGATTACGATCAGTTAATTGGAAGCGTTTATAAATCAGATCCTCGTCATAACTATACAAGGGTTACTGATTTCTTACCTGGTTTAAACGCTACGTATAAGCTTAATAATTTAACTAACTTACGTTTATCTGCATCTCAAACAGTCGTAAGACCAGAGTTTAGAGAGCTTGCTACCTTCCAGTATTACGACTTTGATTTGAATGCTGCAGTTCAAGGATTACCTAATCTTGAGCGTACAAAAATTACCAATTTAGACTTACGTTATGAACTATATCCAGCTTCTGGTGAAGTAATTACGGTAGGTGCTTTTTATAAGTATTTTGATAAGCCTATCGAAATGGTATACAACTTTGGTGTGGGTGGATCTAGTACTTTCAATTTCGCAAACCCTAACAGCGCTAACGCATATGGATTTGAATTTGAAATCAGAAAGAAATTAGATTTTTCAGAAGCTTTTAAAAACTTTACCCTACAAGCCAATGGTTCTTACATCAGCAGTAGAGTACAAGATGGCAACTTATTATTAGATCGTCCATTACAAGGGCAGTCTCCATACTTAATTAACTTTAGTGCACTATACGATTTACCAGAAAAAGGTTTTAGTGCTACTTTACTTTTCAACCAAATTGGACGTCGTGTAACATTTGTGGGAAGTTTAGATCAACCAGATATTTATGAATCTTCTCGTCCTGTATTTGATTTTCAGTTAAGCAAAAAATTTGCAAACAACAAGGCAGAGTTAAGACTAAACGTTCAAGATATTTTAAATCGTACACTTTATTTCTACCAGAACCCGGATGGTAATGCAAAACTGGATAAAGCAAATGATCCATTCCGTTTAAGTAGAACTACAGGTACCAATTATGGTATTAGCTTTTCTTATTCTTTATAATAATTATACTTAATAAAAATTCTTAAAAACAAATAAAAAATGAAAAAATCGATTTTGTTAGCAGCTGCCTTTGTTGCACTTATTGCTACAAGTTGTAGAAAAATTGAAATGGACGGTGGAGGATCAACAGTTGTTGCACCACCAACTACTCCTGGTGTTCAAACCATTACTTTAAAAGGCCGTATCGATAAGGATACTGTTTTAAGAGAAGGTAATAATTACATCTTAAGTGGAATCGTTTATATTGTAAATAATGCAAAGTTAACCATTCAGCCTGGTGTTACTGTAAAAGGTGACTATACGGGTTCTAATGTTGCTGCACTTGTAATTACACGTGGCGCAAAAATTATTGCTGATGGTACTCAAGATAAACCAATTGTATTTACATCAAATTCTCCAACACCGCGTTCTGGTGACTGGGGTGGTATCGTTATACTTGGTAAAGCTAGCATCAATAGTACCTTTACTGGTACAGGTGGTGGCCCAGGTACACTTCAAGTAGAAGGTGGTATCGATAACTCATTTGGTGATGGTATCGCTGGTGGTGGTGCTTCTCCAAACGATGATGATAACTCAGGTATTTTACGTTATGTAAGAATTGAGTATGCAGGTTATGCATACCAGCCTGATAAAGAAATTAACAGCTTAACAATGGCTGCTGTAGGTAGAGGTACAATCATCGATTTCGTTCAGGTTACCTATGGTAAAGACGATGCGTTTGAGTGGTTTGGTGGTACTGTAAACTGTAAGCACCTTATTGCATACAAAACACAAGATGATGATTTTGATGCTGACAACGGCTTTAGCGGTAAAGTACAGTTTGGTATTGTATTAAGAGATTCTACTATCGCGGATATCTCTCGTTCAGAAGCGTTTGAGTGTGATAACGATCCAAGTGGTTCAATCAACAAGCCTCAAACAACTGCTGTATTCTCAAACATTACTGTTGTAGGTCCAAGAGCTACACTTGCTAATAAGGGTAACAGTTTATACCTTGGTGCTGCACACGTTAGAAGAAACACAGGTATCTCTATTTTCAACTCTATCTTTTTGGGTTGGCCTGCTGGTTTAATTATTGATGCAAGAAATGGTCGCGCACAAGAATTAAACATTCTAGATAGCACTACTCGTTTCAAAAATAATATCATTGCTGGTTGCGGTCCTGAAACAGGTACTGATAACTCTTCTTATCAGTTTATTGCTTCTTCTGCTAATGCAAGTTTATGGAACACAGATTCTCTAAAAAACAGAATGTCAAATGTTGCGTTTAGTAATAAAGTATTGGTAAATGTTAATGATACAAAATTAATCGCTCCATTTAGCTACAGTGCACCTGACTTTATTCCTTTTGGTGGATCTAACGGTAACCAAGATGTATTAAAAGGCGCTAGCTTCTCAGATCCTAAGTTGGTTGGTTTTACAACTGTACCATTTAGAGGTGCTTGTGACGCTGCTGGTTTTGATGCAAACTGGTGGAAAGGTTGGACAAGATTTGTCAATCAATAATTTGTTTAGAAGGATTTTATAAAGTTTGTTTACAAAAGAGGCCCCGAATTTTTTCGGGGCCTCTTTCGTTTTTATATGATCGTATTATTTTTGCGCGGAAAAATTAATGATTAAAACGCTCAGGTTTTTCGAGTGGATTGTTTTTCCAATCCGGGTCGTAAGATACAAACATGCTGAGCCATAAAGAGCGGGACAGTCTCATCAGGAGGGGCTGCACTGCAAAGAGCAGCACAAAAGCCGTTCCCATCCAGTAAAACATGCGGTTGTCATCGATCTCAAATGTCATGCCTATTAAAACCTTCCAGGCCACAAAAGTGGATACAATAAATGCTACCGATAAGGCGTAGCTCACATAGCCGGTGCCGTAATAAAAGCCTACCTCAATTTCGGTGGGCTGACCACATACCGGGCAGTGTTCGTGCATATCGGTATTGGTTTTAAATTTATAGGCTTGCTGGCTCTGAAAGATATCTCCTTCTCTACAACGTGGGCATTTATTGGTAATGACTGCCGGGATAAAATATTTGCTTAATGGTTTTGGCATAATACTTGCGAATTTGTGCGAATGACGCAAAGGTAACTTAATTGTTTGCTATTATCTGTTTATTGAACAGCTGCCGCCGCCATAGCCGCAGCCTGTTTTTGTTTTAGAGGCGTAAATACCAATTACAATGAGGAGTACACCAAAAATAGCAGGCATCCAGTCTTTAAACTGCCATGCAATTACTAAAAACATACCACCCATAATTAATCGGATCACGAGTACAAAGTCTATTTTTTGAAGTAAGCGTATCATAACATTAGATTTAGATACAAATTTCGGGGTAATTATTTGCCCGAAACGTGACTTTTGTTACGCAGCTGCATAAACGCTGTGGGGGTATGCTAATATTTTATAACCCAAACTTGGTTTTTAAATATTCAATTTTTACTTTCTTCCAATCCAGTTTTCCTGAAATTTTATTTTTTATCAGTCCGCTTAATTGCTTAACCAGCGCTGTCTTTTTTCCTTGAATGCTGCTGAGCTGTAGTTTGGGATTCATGTAAATGGGGTTAAACTTTAAGGTACGCATAAGATACATAATATACGTATATGGGTTATCGCCATATCTATTTCAACTATATTTGTTACATATAAAAGGTAGGCGCATGAGCATTTCAGAAATTTATGACATTTACGTTCAGTATCCGAGTGTTGTAACGGATACCCGCAAGCTAAAGAAAGGTGACTTTTTCTTTGCTTTAAAGGGTCCAAACTTTAATGCCAATACATTTGCTTTTAAGGCCATAGAGGCGGGCGCTGCTTACTGTGTGGTGGACGAGCCAATCAGCACCATAGCCACTTATTACGAAGGCAACAACGAAGCGCAAAAAAATGCTGCCCTTTCAAAAATGATTGTGGTAGAGGATGTGCTTACTACCTTACAAGCACTGGCCGGGCATCACCGCAGTACTTTTACTATTCCATTTATAGCTATTACGGGAAGCAACGGTAAAACCACCACCAAAGAACTGGTGTATGCGGTACTAGCTTCTCATTTTAAAACCTATACTACGCAAGGCAATTTAAATAACCATATTGGCGTGCCGCTCACCATCCTTAGCATTAAAAAAGATGCGCAAATGGCGGTGATTGAAATGGGCGCCAATCATCAAAAAGAAATTGAAGGCTACTGTGTATACACAAAACCTACGCATGGTATTATTAGTAACTGCGGTAAAGCACACTTAGAAGGATTTGGTGGTGAAGAGGGCGTAAAAAAAGGCAAGGGCGAACTGTATAGTTTTTTGCGCGGCCATAACGGTACTGCATTTGTGTATACCGGATATGATTATTTAAATGAAATGAGCGCCGGCATACAAAACATTGTTCCATACATCAGTGGCGAAATACAAAGCAGCGAACCGTTTTTAACGGTGTCTGCAAATATAAATGAAACAGCCACCACAGTTCGTTCGCAACTAGTAGGCTCCTATAATTTACCTAATATATTGTGCGCACTTACTATTGGAAAACATTTTGGTGTGCCGGAGCATAAATTGGTAGAAGCTATAGAAAATTATGCGCCATCTAATAGCAGATCACAACTCATTACAAAGGGTACTAACACCATTATATTAGACGCTTACAATGCAAACCCTAGTAGCATGAAAGTGGCCATCGAAAATTTTGCAAAACTAGCAGGTGATCATAAAATTGTTATGCTAGGCGCCATGATGGAACTTGGGGATCATTCTAGTGCAGAGCATTTAGCGTTATTAGAACTTATAGCATCTTATTCATTTACACATGTGGTGCTAGTAGGAGATGATTTTTTAGCGCATCAAAACGCGTTGCCTCAGTTTATTTATTTTAAAAATACACAGGACGCTAAAGCGTGGCTGGCGGAGCAAAATCCAACGAACGCGCAGCTATTAATTAAAGGATCGCGAAGCATGCAAATGGAAGGGGTACTGGCATAAAAAAACCACCACTAAATTAATAGTGATGGTTCTCTTTTATTTTCCTTTCCTTTCCTTTTTAACGTTTGTTCTTTTTGGTTGGCATAAAGATACCAGTTTTAGCTTTTTTAGAAGTTCCTTCCGAAGAACCGTAGTGGTTCATGGCGCATCTAAAACCAATGGTGTTGGTACTTTGATCTTCTTCTAAAAATCTTCTAGCACCTGGGCTTAACCAGTATGCGCGGTCGTTCCAGCTAGCACCTTTTACCACACGTGACTTATCTGAAATAAGTGTAGTTAAACCGTAGTTATAACCAGCATTGCTTGCAGAGTCTCCGTCTAGGTGATTCACTGCATAACCTTTTTGATAGTTACGACGGTTCATTAATGATGAATCAGATTCGGTCTTATAAATGATACGACCTTTGTCATCTCTTAAATTTCCTTCGCCTCTAGAGAAATCAATTTGCTTGAATTCGTTACCTCTAAAAATATTATAATCGTCGCCATCAATAGCAGTCATTGGGCGGTACACATCGGCAACCCACTCACTTACGTTACCAGACATATTGTAAAGTCCGTATCCGTTTGGTGTGAAAGTAACTACTTCGGCAGGGATGGCAGCGTTATCGTTTAATCCACCAGCCACACCCATGTTATCACCGGCACCACGCTTAAAGTTAGCAAGCATAGAACCTTGGTAAGAACCTTTTGCAGTGTAACGAACGTTGTCGTAACCATTATTTTTCCAAGCATAAATTTGCTTGTTAGAAATTAATTCTTCACCACGTTTGTTGCTCTTAGATTTACGTTGAGGATTTGCAGCGATATAACCGTAAGCTGCATATTCCCACTCAGCCTCGGTAGGTAGGCGGTAGTCACCAAATAAAATACCATCTTCAAAACTTACTTTGGTACGCGGTCTACCTTGAGCATCTTTTAATGGATTGCTTTTTTTAGTTGCGTCTCTACCAGGTGTTGCTTGGTATTCACCCAACAAATATGCTCTAGTATTAAAGTTATCTTGACCTGCTCCGTTTAATTCTTTTTTGATTTGATTTTTAGGATCTAGGTAGCTGCTTTTCATGAGGGTTAATTCATTTACGCGGTCGGTACGCCAGATACAATAATCAGTAGCTTGTTTCCAGCTCACACCTACAACAGGGAAATTATTGTAAGAAGGGTGACGGAAATAATATTCAA
>JACCDI010219147.1_pt1 | contig 27010 bp, 30 predicted proteins | sample 7442791 | NCBI WGS metagenome assembly JACCDI01 (sample SAMN15323434, study PRJNA562643) | freshwater metagenome | isolation source: river surface water | place: USA:Blue River Watershed | collected 2017-08-15
CCAGCAATATATTTAATCCAATAGGGCGGATAAATTAACGTCCCATTGTCTGCATCATTTGTTTTATGCCACATATTGGCACAAATTTTTGCAGCGTTAGAATGCCCCATATCATAGAGCATTTTTTCTTTTTATACACCACTTCCCAGTTGCCTGGTAAAATTAAATCGTAATTAAAAGCATTCATTAGAGGGATCAAAGCTTCTCCTTCTGATAAAGAAGCAACACCATGTCCATGAAAATAATCACCCCCATCGTATAGAATGTTTTGAGGGTATTTTGTCCTCAATTGATCAATCATTGTTTTTAAAACCGCTAATCCACCACGTTTCTTATAAACAGCTTTACCTTGTTCCCAAAAGAATTCATCATGGGTATGAATTTGTGCATGTAAGTCAGTTGTAATGAAAATACTGAATTCATTACTTGAATGTTTATCAAAAGTTGTAGGGTTTGAATTAGAAGTAAAACCTAATGCGCCGTTTATTTCACTGGCGTTTGCATTACTACTCAATGAAAGCGCACCTGGTATGCCCATGCCTAATACAGCTGCATTTTTTAGAAAACTTCTGCGATCCGCATTCTTATCTTTCATGTTGGCATATTTTTGAAAATTGAAAATCAGCTTAATTAAGAATAAATTACGTGACTTTTATCACAAATGCACACAAGTTGTATTAATCAATTAAAAATGGAAATTTAAAATAAAGTTAAAATGCCCCATATCTGCCTTATTGATATAATATTTAGGGTTATCATAGGTTTCTCCAACTGCATCCTTATAAAAATAGATCAATTGAGCTTCCCAGCCTTTCCAAAATCCAGAAAATGCATATCGAGTGTCTATATTGTATTGCATATAAGCTGGAAAACTGTATTTGTTCATGGCAAAATTTTTGATATCAGGTAAATCATAGTAGCCTATACCAAAATTTATATTCAATGGTAAATACAGCGCTGTATATTTAGATTTAACTACATACGCATTCATATCTCCTATACCTTCATTACGTTCGCCCAATAAAAAAGTATAAAAGGGATCACGCCCCCATTCTCTAGGCATCAAATATCGACCGTGTTTGGTGATTCTTGTGAAATTCAATGAATGGTCCCATTGACCTTCTTTTTTACCCAATTTAGCACCTACTACAAAAGCGGATTGACTTGGATCAAAATAAGTTTTACTACGATCTTCATTCCCACCTTCATTTAATACAAACTGACCAATCATTTGTAGGCCATAGTAATAAGGGCTAGAGGTCGATGGCATTTTGTCGATTTGAACTAGACTGCTGTTAAAAATGTTTTCAACGTATTGATTCCACAATTGAATTTTGTGATTTTTTAGCCACCCAATTTCTGCTCCAATAAGGCCAACCCCTTTAGATTCAAGCGCGTCCTTATACCCTGATTTTTTCCCATCCACATTCACGCCAACAGAATAAATACCTATAGATGCCGCTGTATTATACCACTGTACCGTACCCCTTGGCGAAAAGCGGTTTAACCAACCTGCATAAAACTTATTGTCTTTGTTTTTATACTGTGTCCAAACGCCCTGCACTTCAGAAGGTCGCATTCTACCGTCTTGTAAATTTATAAAAGGTGTATTTAATAACTGTTTGCCTATTGTAGCAGTAAAATTATTTTTCTGATATTGAATATACAATTCTTCTAAACGGTCAATATCTGTTTTGTTATAAGGATCCGTAATATCAAATAAACCAAGTTCATACCTGTTAAGACTATTCGATAAAGGATGAGGCTTGGTTAAGTTTGATGAAAATGCATCGTAAACAAAAAAACCACTCACGCCAACATTTAGGTTATAAAGGGACTTTGAAATAAATTGAATACCCCCTCCTATTGCTTGTGCAAATTCAACTTCACTATTTTTATTAAAAGTGCTACTATAAAATGATCTGAAATGCCCATGCATTGTACCCATCTGAAAGCGATACAATAAACTTGTACTATCTAATTCCTTTTTCGATTTACCCCACAATTTTGGGGCCTCGTTTAATTCTTGGTGCTGCGCCTTTACTTGTGTTGATAGCAAAAGGACGCTAGCCATACTGAATAGCAATGGCTTAATCATAAATTCAATTTTGTAAGATTAGTGTCCGCCACCAGTAGGGAAGAACAGTTGTTGTGCGATAATATACAAGCCCATTACTAATACAAACCAGCCAAACCCGGTTTTTAACTTATTGCCGTCTATACGCTTACTTAATTTGTCGCCTATAAAAATACCAGCAATAGCAAGTGCGGTCACACTTAATAATAAGGTCCAATCCATTGTTCTATTTCCAAGGTCTCCAGTAAAGCCAATTAAAGATTTTGCAGCAATAATTAGCAATGAAGTACCCACCGCTTGCTTCATTGGAAGCTTGCTCAACATTACCAATGCAGGAATAATTAAAAACCCACCGCCTGCGCCAACTAAGCCAGTAAGAACACCAACCAATGCTCCCTCTAATAAGATCATTGGGTAATTGAACTTTTGTTCTCCTTCTGTTATTGTCTCTTTGCTAACCTTAGAACGAATCATAGAAAAGGAGGCAGCTACCATTAATACAGCAAACAACATCATCATTAACAATGATTTTGTGATAGCTATTCCTGCAAATGTTCCCATTTCTGCTGGTATGGCAGGCACTAAAAATTTTCTAGTGGCATATACAGATGCAATTGAAGGGATACCAAAGATGATAGCAGTTTTTAAATTCACAAAACCGTGTTTGTATTTAGGCCAAGCGCCAACAAGGCTACTAGCACCCACAATAAATAAAGAATAGGCAGTTGCTTGTACTGGATCTACATGAAAAAGATAGACTAAAACCGGCACAGTTAAAATACTACCGCCGCCGCCAATCAACCCCAACGAAATACCAATTAATATTGAAGCTAGATATCCTATAATTTCCATATTCTTATATTTTACACAAAATTGTACTAAAATAAATAAAAGGTAAGTGATAAATGTCACCTAACAAATTAATTACGATTTTTTATTACAAAACGAAAATTCTAGATAAGGATTGTTCCTTAATTATATTTTCACAATAATATTTGTCGGCAATATAAAATGGAAGTAGACATTTTATCAGACGTGACAAATATCACTAAAAATAAGATTCGAAAGTTTGATTTTTGCGTATTGGAAAAATTATCATAAAATTTAAAACATTAATTATGGAGAACATCATTAACGCAATCAAAAACAAAACAGCTACTATTATTGACGTAAGAAGTCCTATGGAATTCGAATCTGAGCACTTTCCTGGCGCTCAAAATATTCCATTAGAAGAAGTTACATTTAAGGTATCTGAAATTAGCGCGATGCCGAAACCTATCGTAGTGTATTGTAGAAGTGGGAACAGAAGTGGCATGGCAAAAACATTATTAAATCAGCATGGATTAGCAGATATTTATAATGGCGGAGGATTGTACGACATGTTAAATATTATTGGCAACTAAGAAAAATAGTAAATACGATACATTAATAGTAGTTAAAGTTTCTTATTATAAAAAGAAGCTGGCTAGATCGATATAAAAGATGAGGAGTAAATTCTTAAATATCCTATTTTTACACATTGTAATTTGTATTATGCCATTAAAATTTAAAAAAACAAAAAAGCCTCAACTAATTACCTGTTTTGTGATATTTATCACCAACCATGTAAGTAATTGTTCCCATCTTTGATTACATAAAAGGAGTGAATATCCACAACCTTTTTTGTTTTCATAATTTATAATCATAAAAAATAATTTAGTATGTTTTTTCAACACGTATACGACAAAACTTTAGCACAAGCGAGTTATTTTATTGGATGTCAAAAAGCTGGCGTTGCAGCTGTCATTGACCCTAAACGTGATATCGATACTTATTTAGAAATTGCAAAACAAAACAATATGCAGATAACGCATATTTTTGAAACTCATATTCATGCTGATTTCTTAACAGGTTCTCGTGAATTAGCAGCTGTAACTGGAGCCAAAATGTATTTGTCTGACGAAGGTGGTCAAGGTTGGGAATATGAATTTGCTCATGAAGGTTTGAAACATAATGCCGAGGTAATGGTAGGAAATTTGAAGATTCAGGTATTGCATACCCCTGGTCATACACCAGAAAGCATTAGTTTTTTATTAACAGATACACCTGCAAGTAAAGAACCGGTGATGTTATTCACTGGCGACTTTGTGTTTGTTGGTGATATTGGTCGTCCAGACTTATTAGAAAAAGCAGCAGGTATAATAGGCACACAAGATAAAGGAGCGGAGCAAATGTATCAATCAATCAATATGTTTTCTGACTTACCTGATTTTATTCAAGTATGGCCTGGACATGGTGCTGGATCAGCTTGTGGAAAAGCATTGGGTGCGGTACCTAGCACAACAGTTGGATATGAGAAAAAGAGAAACTGGGCATTTCAATATGGAGCAGATAAAGCTGGGTTTGTTCAATTTTTATTGACAGATCAACCTGAACCGCCTAAGTATTTTGCAAAAATGAAGGAATTGAATAAAGTAAACCGTCCTTTATTAACCGAAGTGCCGAAAATTAAGGAGTTATCAGGTGCTGATTTAAAAGCAGCTACAGATAAGGGAATTAAATTAATTGACACAAGAAACAAACTTGATTTTCAAAATGGATTCATTCCTGGAAGTATTAACATACAGGGTAATAATTCATTCTCTACATGGATGGGTTGGTTTGTATCTTATGATGAACAATTTATATTATTAGCAGACCCAAGTCAAATGGATGATTTAACGAGAAAGCTAATGCGTATTGGACTAGATAATATTTATGGATTTGTAGATGCATCAAAAATTAGTCAAGTATATACTGAGACTTTATCAAAGTCTAACATGGTTACAATTGAAACTGTAAAAGCAAACAAGGACGCTAAAATTATTGATATTAGAGGTGTTGCTGAATTTAACAGTGGTCATATTTCCGGTGCATCAAATGTATTTGTTGGAACCCTATTACAAAATTTAGACAAAGTGCCAAAAGACGAGCCAGTAATCATACATTGTCAAGGTGGTGATAGAGCGGCAATTGGCTACTCATTACTTGTAAAAGAAGGCTATACCAATGTAAGTAATTACAGCGGAGGTATTAATGAATGGGTTGCATCCCAACAGCCAATTATAAGCTAATTGTTAATTAATTTGCTAACAACAACTAATGTATGAAACGCCAATTCCTCATTTTAATATTTACAATAATTGGGATCTACGAAATACAGGCCCAAAAAACAACATATTATTTAGTAAGACATGCTGAAAAAGACACCAGCGTAGCAGGTGCTTCCATGATGCAAGCCAATCCTCCATTAAGCGAAAAAGGAATGCAAAGGGCCAATCGTTTAGCTAGCATTCTTAAAAAAGAACAAATTGATTATATATTTTCTACGAATTACTTACGCACCACATCAACTGCAAAACCTTTAGCAACTATAAAGGGGCAATCAATATTGTTTTACGATCCAAATAAAGCTAAGGCCTTTTCCGACTCCATACAAAATGCTCCATTTATTGGGAAAACAGTACTAATTGTAGGACACTCCAATACGATTCCACCTTTGGTAAATGCCTTGATTAATACAAATAAATACCCGAATTTAAATGATAATGAGTACGGCTTTATTTATAAAATAATCATAGGCGATGGCCAAGTAAAAGATACTGTTTTATCGTATTAAAAAATTAATGGTGGTAAGGACTAATGTATATTTGTCCTTTAATTAGTTTCATGAAAAAAATTGTGTTATTTGACGGGGTTTGTAATTTATGTAATGCCACCGTTTTATTTTTAATCAAACACGATGCTCAGGAAAATTTGCATTTCGCTTCACTGCAAAGTCAAATAGGCAAGAATCTTTTGGAGCAATATACTCTTCCAGGTGATACTAACTCTGTAATATTCATTAATCAAGGTCAAGTATTTTTAAAATCAGATGCGGTTTTGGAAATTGCAAACTGTTTAAAAGGATGGCCCCGTATTTTTAAATATAGCTTCATTATCCCAAAACTTATACGTAATGGAATTTATGATTTAATTGCAAAAAATAGATATTCAGTTTTTGGCAAAAAGGATAACTGTAGTATTCCTTCAGCGGAAAATAAAAAAAGATTTTTATCTTAAATTTCCCGTTGGCACTTTTTCCAATAACTAAAAAAGGAATTATGATAGCCTGTTACAGCAGGAAACATCCATTCCCTATCATCTTTTAAGCCAGGGTAATAATTAAAGGCAGGATGCTCTTTTGAAATGATATTTTCTTCCTGTCTTTTACCAACTAATGCATATATATCCTCAATTTCACTAACCTCCCCTACAAACAACTGTATACCGTGAATACTTTTAGATAGGTCAATGATAAATTCAATCACCTTATTACTCACAGGATATTTATTAAAATGATCTGGCTCAAGTAGCAGTACCCTATTCACATTTTCATCCTTTCTCCAATTAGGATCTAAATTATAAGCATTATAAATTAATGTAGGCAAGCTTGTGTTAATGTTTGGTAAAGGAGTTTTGGGTAAATTAGTAGTCAAGGAAAATTCAATTGTCTGCTGCAAAGACTGTGGAATAGGCATGTTTACAATTGATTCATATGACTGATCTAAAAACGTTCCTGTTTGCTGCGAATATGTGTATTTATTTATATTTTCTTGATTGCAATAATATTTTTTACTTGAAAATGCACCAGACACCCATTGCCAACTACAATTATTACTGGCAATGTCGCCATCTAACAAATGATAATACATCCACTTAGCAGGCTGCAGCCAATAGGCTTTACCTATATTACATGTTATAGCTGCTAAATACATTCTAATATGGTTATGTAAATAGCCATGCTCATAAAAATCATTAATTGATTCATCAAGGATTGAAATACCGGTTTGCGCATTTTGAACGGCAGCAATCATTTTTTCATGAACTACATCGGACTGTGGATGTTTTAAATCCTCCCAAATTAAATTTTTCTTTGCTTGCCAAACCCTTTGATAATATTCACGCCAAGCTAATTCCTGAATTAATTTTTCGCATACTTGTATTGGGAATCCTTTATCTAAAACCACATCCAATATTTGTTTAACTGAAACAACTCCTCTTGAAATATAGGGCGCCAGATAAGTTACATGCCCATTAATATAATTTCGAGTACTAGCATACTTGACTGGATCAATGGCATTGATTCTTTCTAATATTAATTGATATTCAGTTGGAAAAAAAATAGTCTTATGGTTTTGCATAAGGCAGCCTTTCTAAACGATTGGTAAAATGATAACTATCTAATCCTGAACACGCAATAGTGCCTGCTTTTTCGATATCTAAAAACCCATCGTCTTGTAAACAATTGGTTGGAAAGTACATTTCCTTAATTTCACCAATAATCATTATGGTATTATTAATGGTCAAGTTAATTCGCTCCTTGAACTCAATACCTAATTGAATATTACTCTCTAACACAAAAGGGGCGCTGAAATTGTTTTTAAATTCTGGCGTTAACCCTGTTGCTTCAAATTCAGACACTTCTTTTGGATACCTCGCTGAGGTTTGATGTGCTTTTTTATAAATTTCCTCATTCAAGTGGTTAATCGTATAATAGCCTATTGATAAAATATTAGATAAAGTATGACGCTCTACCGAATCAGGGCGCATGATGAAACTGATTAATGGAGGATTGGCACCAATATGTACAATGGAATTAAAGATGGCTAAATTGGTATTTCCCAAAACATCGGTAGTGCCTATCAAACAAACACTTTTAAACCCTCCCACACTATTAACCAAATGGGCTCTTTGTCTTTGTTCCATTTCCATTATTTGATCATATGATAATTGTGTTTTGGTCATTTGTTTTGTTTGTCTAAATTATTCAAGAAATTATTAGCATTATTTAAGTGTATTGTTTGTTTCTCAGTACTCATTTTATCAAATGTGCCTATTAACATACCCAGTCTAGGATTTTTTAAAAAGAAACTTCGATGTTCATGCATAAATCGCCAAAATAATCCATCCCAAACACCCTGCCATTCACCTTTTTCATAATCACTCATTTTCATTAAATAATTACTGCCACTTATATAGGGTTTAGTGGTCATCAATCCGCCGTCAGCAAATTGTGTCATTCCATATACATTCGGGACCATAACCCAATCATAAGCATCAATGAACATTTCCATAAACCACTTATATACTTCATTGGGATCAAACTCACATAATAACATAAAATTGCCAAGCACCATTAAACGTTCTATATGATGACAATATCCAGTTTTTAAAATTTTACGAATTGTATCATCTATTGGAGGAATGCCCGTTGTGCCCGTCCAAAAGCTGGGTGGTATTTTACGCGTAAATTTCCAATAGTTAGTAGTTCGCTGCTTACTACCCTCGCGTTCATAAACTATTTTTATAAACTCCCTCCAACCCATTATTTGTCGAATAAACCCTTCCAATGAATTTAAGGGTATATTTTTTTTATTAGCTATGGCGATTGATTTGTCTATTATTTGCTTAGGCGTAAGTAAGCCAATGTTTAACATTGGGCTTAGCACCGAGTGGTAAAGTACAGTTTCCTTGGTTACAATCGCGTCTTCATAAACACCGAATTTCTCGAAACGATTGTTTAAAAATTCATCTAACCATTGTTCAGCGTCCTTGAAATTTATTGCAAATAAATGTGAGCCATTTATCTCTCCATAATTATGCGGAAAATGTTTTACTACGTATTGCTTAGCTTCCTTTATAAAATCATGTTCATCAGGTAATGGGATATTAGGCACCACTTCCTTTTTAGGAAACTTAGCCCTATTCTCTGCATCATAAGTCCACTTTCCTCCAACCGGTTTGCCATCGTTTTCAATTAGTATTCCACGTTGCTTTCTTTGCCAAGTATAAAAATCGGTTTGGAAATATGTTTTTCTTTTGCTAAAAAAATCGCTCACTGAGCTTGTGGTATTTAAAAAACTAGGTGAATCAAAAATGGATAATTCAATAGACTCTCGATTACATGCAGTTTTCAATTTTTTCATCAGCCAATTATCTACCACCTCTACCATATTTAAATGGGTTATGCCTTGTTTGGATAATGTTTTAATTAATTGCGCGCAATGACTATTCGTATCATCATAATTAACATATACAACCTCGAATCCCTTTTTAATCAAAAATTTCTCATAAAATTTCATACTGGCACGATGCAATACCAATTTTTGCTGATGGAATTTGTATTGCTTAAAAAAGAGGGCATCTTCAATCAAGTATACTTTACTATCCTTTTTTAAAGCAGGGCTATGTTCAAAAAGCTGATGGGGGTATATGAGTATAGCCGATTTTGACATTTAGATGGTTGAAATTATTTAATTAGAGCATTTCAAAAGCCTTCATCATGAACTGAGCCGTTTCCCCAAATTCTTTTCCTTTATTCATACGATCAATCGCAGCCCTTTCATAGGCAAGCTCCTCGTTTTGAACGGTTAAAATACCGAAAATAATTGGCGCAGTATGTAATGCAGAAAGTTGACTAATTCCATTTGTTACATATTGACAAACATATTCGTAGTGATCGGTGTCCCCTTTAATGATAGCACCAATCACAATAATAGCTTTGTATTTACCTGTGCTAATTAATTTATTTGCGTATACGACAGTTTCAACTGCACCAGGGCATTCAAATGCATTAAATGGCAAATTATGTTCCGTTAAATAATCAGTACAGCCCGCTTCTAATAAATCAGTAATATGACTATTGAATTGTGCTTTTACAATGGCAATCATGGCTTAAAAATTTAATTGAACTTGATGGTATGTTTACCTATTTCAATTTTATCAGATAAATATTGTTGATTATGATTCGTAGAGGTTACCCCAACCTGTAAAATATTAAATGAAAATCCTGCATTCTTTATAGCATTTACTTTATCAGGATTATTACTCATTAAATAGAAGTCGTCGATATGCAATGCCTTTAACATCCAAATTGCATCAATATAATTTCTACTGTCTTTAGGTAGCCCCAATTTCTCATTGGCTTCATAGGTATTTAAGCCATTCTCTTGTAAATTATAGGCTGCAATTTTATTTCCAATTCCAATTCCTCTTCCTTCCTGTCCTTTTAAATAAACAATATAGCCATGTCCATTTTCTGCAATCAGTGATAAAGCACTATGTAATTGCTGTTGACAATCACATCTTAAGCTACCAAAAATATCTCCAGTTAAACATTCGCTGTGAATTCTAATAATAGGTTTGTTGTCAGATTTTTTCATTGAAATTAATACCTGCTCCACTCCAGTTAATATATTTTCATATACTTCAATATCAAAATTTCCAAAAGGGGTTGGCAATGCAGATTTCGAAACAAATAGTAAATGATTTTCTGATTGATTACGGTAATCAACAATTTGCTGAATAGTAATTACCTTAAGATCTAATCTAGAAGCAAATTCAAAAAGTGCATCTCTGCGCATCATATTGCCTTCAGCATCCATCACTTCACAAATAATAGCTGCAGGTTCAAGTCCTGTTAATTTACATAAATCAACCGCCGCTTCCGTATGCCCTTGTCTTACTAGCACTCCATTGGTTTTAGCAACTACAGGAAACAAATGACCTGGTTTAATAAAATCAGTTGGTCTACTATTAGGATTTGAAATATGCTTGGCTGTTATTGCTCTTTCCTTTGCAGAAATACCAGTGGTGATACCTAAATTTTCACTTGCATCAATAGAATCATAAAACGCTGTATGAAAGGGATCCAAATGATTGGATGCAACAGGTGATAAATTGAGTCGCTTCGCAATTTTTTGATCGATTGCAATACAAACTAAACCCTTTGCTTGTGTTGCACAAAGATTCAATTTTTCTTGCGTTGCTGCTTCAGCTGGGAAAATAATATCTCCTTCGTTTTCTCTAGACTCATCATCAACTACCAAAATGGGGTTACCATTTTTAAATGCCAATAATGCTTCTTCAATGGTATTAAACATCTTAAATTTCTCTTTTATTTAATAATTGCTCCGTATACTTTGCCAAAATATCAAATTCAATATTTACACTATCTCCTACACTTAATAAGGACAAATTAGTTTTTGATATAGTAACCGGAATAATACATAACTCTATTTCGTTTTCTACCACCTTATTAATTGTCAAACTAATTCCATTAATGGCAATAGACCCTTTATAAACAATATATTTTACAAATTGTTCAGGTACGGCAATGGTAAAAAACCAAGCTTTTTCCCCAGCAATGATTTTTGAGACTTTTGCTTTTGCATCAACGTGACCTAGTACATAATGTCCACCTAAATAACCTGTAGGTTGCATAGGTAACTCTATATTAACTTTAGCACCTACTTTATAATCCTTAATAATTGTTTTGTCAATACTTTCGGTAGACACATAAAAGGATAAATGATTGCCCTCAATTTTGATTACAGATAAACATGCTCCATCAATGGCAACACTATCCCCTATTTGTACAATTGAGGCGAACTTTGCGGCTTCAACCACTAGCTCCCAACCCTGCTCGTCCGGCAAAATAGATACAATAAACCCGTCAGATACAATTCCTGTAAACATATGCTAATTTCTAGGTAATTTTGTGACGCAAAGATAATCTAAATGACTTCCGAAGACTATTTACATATTGCATTTTTATTAGCGAAAAGAGCAAATTCTAAAGACATCAGGCCTAACCCATTTGTTGGGGCAATTGTTGTCGATGAAAATGGAGCAATTATTGGCGAAGGATACCACAAAATGTCAGGAAAAGAACATGCTGAAGTCAACGCAATCAATGATGCATTACTAAAAAGTACTGATTTATCAAATTGTACCCTATATGTCAGCCTTGAGCCATGCTCCCATACTGGCAAAACCCCTCCTTGTACTACACTTATTCTTGATCATAAAATTCCAAAAATAGTCATTGGTTCTATGGATCCAAATCCGTTGGTTTCTGGTGCGAAGATACTAACCGATGCCGGTGTAATAGTTGAAGAATGTATCCTTCCTGAAATAGTAGCGTTAAATAATACTTTTCATATAAATCAAATTCACAAAAGACCAAGTTATATCATTAAATCAGCAACAACCATCAATGGAAAAATTGCGGACAGCATTGGAAGTAGCAAATGGATATCAAATGATAAAAGTAGAGCTTATGTTCATCAAATTTTAAGAACAAATGCTGATGCTATTTTAACAACTGCCCAAACAGTTATTAAGGATAATGCCAAAATGAATATTAGAGTAGCAGATGCTGATGCAAGTGAATTGAACCTTATTATTATTGACAAGCAATTGGAAATACTAAAACCTATACATAAAGATTTATCAATTTTTTACAAAAGAAATAAATCAAAGATTTATTTAGTTACAGACAAAATTTATGAAAATACTTTGCCAGAACATGTTGAAATAATAAATGTCGATATGAATAATGGCGAATGTGATTTAGTTCAATTAAGCTTTATGTTATTAGAGAAAAATATTTGTGAAGTGCTTGTAGAAGCAGGTGGAAAGCTAAACGCATCTCTGGTAAAAAAACAAATTGCAGACGAGCTAAATGTTTTTATTGGCCCTAGTTTACTAATGGATAATAATGCATTGAACGCATTTAATTCAACTGAATTACAAACTATAGAAAATAGTGTAAAACTTTCCTTGATAGAAACGCAAACCTTTGACAGCGATGTTTTATTAAAGTATAAACTATTATACTAAATCGCTATTGTAAAAAACTCCTTTATTGCTACTTTGAAGTTGAGCATCATGGATTAATAACAATGCCACATCTAAAATGCAATTTGCTTCAAAATGTTCGATATTAAAATTAGAAATTTTTATTGCACTATTTTTAATTTTTGAAAGCTGCTCGTATGCATCTTTTAAACCTTGATTAGACTTTACAATTCCAGCATATTTACTCATTATTTCCTGCACATCCGATTTATTGATATCGTTCAAAATGGGCAATTCAATATCTAACTCTTGGATAGTGTTAGAGTCAATTGTCTCCGTTAATTTTGGAATGGAAAACTTGGCAAAAGCAACAGCTTCCAAAAGTGAATTGGAGGCTAAGCGATTTGCTCCATGTAAGCCCGTAGATGCAGTTTCACCAATTGCGAAAAGTCCACTAATTGAAGTTTCTCCAAATTCGTCCACTTTTATACCGCCGCAAGAATAATGCTGCACCGGGATTATTGGGATAAGCGCTTGTTTTATATTCAACCCAATTCGACTTAAACATTCCTGCTTGATCGCTGGAAAATGTGTTTCCAATATTTCAGTATTAATTTGAGTTGCATCAAGGTAAACAAATGGATTTTGTTGCAATCCTATTTCTTTTATAATGGCTCTTGAAACAATATCTCTTGGAGCTAAATCGAGTCTTTCATCATATTTATACATAAATGCTTCGCCTTGCTCATTCCGCAAAATAGCACCTGCACCTCTCAAAGCTTCAGAAATTAAAAAAGAAATTTGCCCATTTTCATACAATCCGGTTGGATGAAATTGTATTAAAGATAAATGCTCAATAGTGGCCCCTAGTTTACTCGCTAAATAAATACCATCGCCAGTGGCTAATAGCTGATTGGTTGACTTTTGATATAACATGCCCAAACCTCCAGTTGTCAGCACTAATTTGCTGCAAAATATATTTATAAAAGATTGATTATTGGAATCATATAATTTAAGCCCGAAAGCATCATCAGCATATTTGTTCGTATTTACCACACAACTATGTTCTAAAATGGTAACATTTTGTAGCCTTCTTAATGATAAAATCAAAGCATCTTGAATAGTCTTACCCGTTTGATCTTCCTTATGCCAAATTCTTGCATCACTATGGCCACCCTCTTTTGCCAAATCATAACTACCTGTATTATTTTTGTCAAAATGTGTACCCCAACTTATCAGGTCAGTTAATAATTGTGGCCCCGCTTTAATCACTTTTTCAACAATATATTTATTATTCGTATAGGCCCCTGCATTGAGCGTGTCCTGAATATGTTTGTCAAAATTATCACCAATTGCATTTACTGCAGCTATACCCCCCTGCGCCCAATTAGTGTTGGTTTCGCTCAATGAACCTTTACTAATTAAACAAATTGATAAATTACCTTGTTTAAATAAACTCGTTTCAGCTAAATATAATATTGTGCTTAAACCTCCAATACCAGAACCAACAACTACAATGTCATATGTTTTTTTCATGTCACTAAATTATTAGCATATTGTTTAATGCTTTTAAAGCCCCTTCCTGTGTTTTTTCATTTACGAGTATTTCAGGCACTTCATAATACAAAGTATTGTATAACTTTTCCAAAGTATTCATTTTCATATATGGGCATTCAGCACAAGCACATGAATTTGATTCAAGCGCTGGAGCTGGTATAATTGTTTTATGCGGCACAGCCTGTTTCATTTTATATAAAATACCCGCTTCAGTAGCCACAATGAATTTATTTGAAGCCGAAGATTGAACATATTGTAGTAAAGCTTTCGTTGAACCAATGAAACTTGCCTTATCTAAAATTGCTGGAAGACATTCTGGATGCGCAATCACCTCCGCATCAGGATGTGCACCAACCAATGCATTTAATTTATCCATTGAGATATTTACATGAACAATACAGGCTCCTTCCCAAAGAATTAATTCACGACCTGTTACTTTTTGAACATATAACCCTAAATTTTTATCAGGCGCAAAAATGATGCGCTTGTCTTTAGGAATTGAATTGACAACATCAACCGCATTGGATGAGGTACATATGTAATCACTCAACGCTTTTATTTCAGAACTGCAATTAATATAACTTACTACAATAGCATCAGGATATTGTTGCTTAAACGCTAAGAAATCGGCTTCGGGTGCTGAATCGGCTAATGAGCAACCCGCATTTAAATCGGGCAATAACACTTTTGCATTTGGATTTAATATTTTAGCGGTTTCAGCCATGAAATGTACGCCACAAAAAACTATCATATCTGCAGCTGCTTTTTTTGAAGCCTGTGCCAATGCTAAACTGTCTCCAACAAAGTCAGCTATGGATTGTATATCCTCACTCACATAATAGTGTGCTAGTATGACTGCATTTTTTTCTTTCTTCATTTTTAAAATAGCCTCTTTAAGGTCAATGCCTTCTGGCACCGATCTACTTAAATACCCTACTTTAGCAATTTCTTTTTCAAATAACATTTTATACAATTTTTAAGGATATATCCACCGCATTTACATGATGCGTTAAATCACCTAATGAAACATAATTAATTCTAGTTTTAGCATAATCAACAATATTGCTTTCATTAATTCCGCCCGACGCTTCTATGACTTTATGGGTTGAATTATGCTTTAACAATTCAATGATATCTATTGGTTTAAAATTATCAATAAGGATTCTATCTATCATATCGTATTGCTTGGCGATATTAAATTCTTCAAGGTTTTTTACTTCAACGATAATCGGAGTTTTCAAATTATTGGAAACCAAATACTTGATACAAACATCAATAGCATTTTTAATGCCTCCTGCCGCTTGTATATGATTATCTTTAATCAATATTTGATCATACAATCCAATTCGATGATTTACACCACCCCCAATTTTAACTGCCCATTTTTCACAAACTCTAAAATTTGGAGTTGTTTTACGTGTATCTAATACTTTAACATGATAAGGGGCAATAAGGTTGACAAATTTGTTTGTTTTTGTCGCTATAGCACTCATTCTTTGCATACAATTAAGCAATAAGCGCTCCAATTTTAAAATGGAATGTATAGATCCTTGAATTTTGCCAATGGCATTAGTTGCATAAACTTGATCACCATCTAAAACATTAAAGTTAACAACCAAGGTTGGATCTACCTGTTTGCAAATCATACTTGCAAGTTCAATGCCTGCTATAATACAATCTTCTTTCACATAGCAAATTGCTTCCCCTTTTTGTTCCTTAGAAACAGTAGCTAATGTGGTAATGTCTCCATTGCCAATATCTTCAGCTAATGCTTGTAGTATAAATAAGTTAATTGCGTCCTGCATCATCAATAATTTGAATAGTTGTTTTTTCAAGCTTCGATAATAATGGAGGCAATACAAATGGCGCGCGTTGAAAACAAAAAATAGTAATTAAATTTCGCTTTCTATCTACCATGTATGCAGTATTGAAGGCGCCTCCCCAAAAGAAACTACCTTCCGAGGCATTGTTAATTATTTGACCTGATTGGGATGTCAAACCAACTCCCAATCCAAAATTATTTAGTGATTTCTTACCTCCGAAAACAAAAGTTTTATCGCCTAATTGATGGGTCCAAAAATCATTTAAAATTTCGGCACCAATAAGTTGCTTTCCGTTTTGCGTTTTACCATGATTCATCAAACATTGTAAAAAACTACCATAGTCATGTGTTGTCGATACCAATCCGCCAATTGCTGAAAAGTATTTTCCTTTTTCTTGTAATGGATAATCAACCGGATACACTTTTGAATTAATTTCTTGCAAACTATCCTTACTTATTTTTGCATACACTTTAACAAGTCGGCTATGTTTTTGCTTAGGTAAATAAAAATAAGTATCCGTCATGTTTAAGGGCTCAAATACATTTTTACTCAAATAAGCATCTAAGGTCATCCCTGAAATAATTTCAATTAAACGACCAATCACATTCGTACATAATCCATAACTAAAACGCTCCCCAGGTTGGTGAACAAGAGGCATAGCAGCTATTTGATCTACTTCCTCTTTTAAAGAATAATATCCTTGATTTAAAGGTTGATTTAATTGATATTTTTCAAATAGACCTTTATAGTTTGGGTATTCATCAGAAGAAGAAATGCCGGCTTGGTGTGTCAATAAATCACGAATGGTAATTGACCTAGTTCTTGGCACTAATTTAAAAGTATCTGCATCAATGATAGCCACTTTTTGTTTTGAAAACGCAGATATATACTTTTCAATGGGATCATCTAATCCAATTTTTCCTTGTTCAACCAATTGTAAAAAAGCAATTGAAACAATCGCTTTGGTTTGGGATGCAATTCTGAAAATACTATTTACCTGCATTTTACTTTGGTCTGCTAAATTTGCAAACCCATATGCTTTATCAAAAACAATTTTATTATTATGATAAACATATGCGACTCCACCGGCAATATTCTTTAACTGAATTTCAGCATTAATGATGCTATCAATTTTTGTAAAATTTTGAGCAGAAGATTTGGCAAGGGATATTATAAAAAGTACAGCAATAAGTACTCGAGCTTGCTTCATATTTCAACAGTTTCACAAAGATAAGCAAACAGTCATTAGCAAGCAAATTTTGAAAAATACCAAGTTGATTGATAAATGATAACGCAATAAATCTATAAGCCCATCGCCCCCTTTTGTGTATTGAATATCGAAGTGATGTTTGCTTCCGTTAATGCTGTATTAAAAACCATACACTTAGCAATCTTTCCCCTGAAAGTTCTATTGATTAAATCACCTGGATCAACGGCTATATAAAAATTAAACCCATTCATATAGGTATGTGTAAATGAATTGAATGCAGAAGTGGTTCCACTGGCGTTACATAAATAGGCCGTTGCAGTATTCGTACTAATTGAAACTGCAATCATCGACCAAACATTATTAGGTACGTATAAATTAGAATTCCAAGTATAAGTCGCAACATTATTATTCCAATGGTACCCTACCGAATTACTTGTATATAAATCCATTCCAGTAGCACCCACCGTGCTACCTCCATATCCTGCTCGATTAAATATAATACCCGTATAACCTCCTTGAATTTGCGATGGGTTAACCCAAGCTATAAAAGTTACAGCACCTAGTGCTATATTACTTTTTGAGGTTGTTGCATAAACATTAGAGGCAAAAGTAAAGCTAGCAGGGCTAGCTGTAAAAGCTGGACTTCCTACCAAAGTTGCATGATTACTTTGCGCACTTAAATCATTCCATGCCGTTCCTGATCCTCCATAGGATGCTGGATCGGCTGCGTCAACATATAGTACCATACCACTTGGCAAAATTTGATAAGGCACGGGTTGAGGCACATAATTCAGTTGATTATTTGCGCGAAATAAAAACGATTGCGCTTTTGAATAAAGCGAAGTAAATAATAAAAGTAGTATTGCTAGTTTTCTCATCAACTAAATTAAAATCAAACTAAAAATAAACTAATTTATTGTAATCCTTATTACTTTAGTTTGAGTAGTATGGGCTGAGAAAATACCAAGCGCCCCTCCCGTTATATTATTAGGAGGATTCGTAGGAGCAGTTCCACCACCAGGGCCTGCACCTCCTACTTGACTCAATGTATAATAATATACTTGTGCTGCTGGACTTATACATTGCATTTCTACTGAAACAATATCTAATAATTTTATAGAGATATCTTCATTTCCACCATTTAATGGTCGTTGATTAATTTTCCCATTATTTAAATTATCCGTAAAAATATTATAATTGTTATCCAATGTATCATTAATTTTTTGGATTAATCGATAGCTATTCCCCAATTCGATAGGATCCGTATAAACAGGAATAATACTGAATCTATATTCACCGTTCACAGGAAAAGTATTAATTCTTAAACTATCTAAATTTACTTTATATGGCATTGTAGATTGAGCTGTATAATTTTTTCCATCAATTTTGACTTCTAAAAAATAAGTTCTACCTGAAACACCACGTATTAAATTTGTTTTATAAATACCTCCACCTATATGTTTAAGGGTATCCTTAATACCCACGTTATCATTTATTGTAATAAAACCATTGTCAATAATTGGATTACTATTCGCAGTATTAATACTTATGGATCTAGAAAGCTTCACATAATAAGGACCAGGCTTATCGGTTATATTAGCTTCAATTACAACCTTTGTTTCATTATCGCCTATCGGTAGCGTAATGACTTTTTCACAACTAGCAAATAGAAAAAATAAAATGTATAAATACTTATATGATTTGAATTTTGTCATGATTAAAATTTAAAATTATAAGTTATACTAGGCACCCATCTAAATAAAGCAGTTTGTGTTATTTGTGTTCTTGATTTATCGGCTGGATCATCATCAAAGGATATTCGATAAGCATTTTCTCTTCCATAAGCATTGTACAAACTAAAGTTCCAGGATCCTTCATTTTTCTTTTTCCTTTTATTCTCATACGTAACACTCAAGTCAAGTCGATGGTAATCGGGCATACGGTTGCCATTTCGACTAGCATATTGAAAAATAGTCTGCCCTCCTAAATTATACTTTCCTGTAGGAAAAGTAACCGCATTTCCTGTATAGTAAACAAACACCCCTGAAACCGTCCATTTTTGATTAAGCTCTAAAATAGTTACGATAGAAATATCATGTGTTCTATCCTGCTTTGCATTATACCATTGCCCATCATTTATGCCATTAATTTTTCTCTCGGTTTTAGACAAGGTATAACTTACCCAACCTGAAAAAGAACCTAATTTCTTTTTAGCTATTAACTCAAGTCCATATGCCCTACCTACACCATACAACAAAGCACTTTCAACATCTGCAATCGTATTAATGTTTGTTCCATCCTTATAATCTAATTGATTTTGCATAGACTTATAGTAAAGCTCTACACCCAATTCATAAGTATTATTATTAAAATTTCTAGCATACCCTACACTTGTTTGATCTGCTAATTCTGGCTTAATATTGTATGAGTTGCCTATCCACTGGTCTGATGGGCTAGCAGCTGTGGCATTACTAAGCAAATGTAAGTGCTGAACGTTTCTTGCGTATCCAAACTTTACACTACTTAAATCATTTAGTCTGTAATTACCTGTGAATCTAGGTTCTAAATTCACATAAGTTTTTCCAAACTCATTTTTTTGCAATAAAATAGAAGAGGTAATTTTATCACCATTATATATATTATAAATATCACCCCCCATAATGGTATAGGACGATACTCTTAACCCATAATCTAATGTTAATGCTTGACTTGCTTTAAAATTATTGTTGATATATATTGCATTTTCAAGTCCATTCCTTCCCACTTTGTTAACGTTATTTTTTACAGTACCGCTAAATACACTCGGCGAAATGGTATGTAAAATTGAATTAAATCCATAACGAATGGTATTTTTGGGATTTAAATAATAAGTATAGTCTTGCTTTAAATTAACGTCTTTGATATTTGAATTAACATTAAAATTCGTCTCCCCATTTTTTAAACCAACATTATAGCTGTAATCGCTATATATGAACGAAGTGTTTAAGAATAGTTTATTATTAATCACCCTATTCCAGCGAACAGTTCCTGTTTTATTTCCCCAATCAATACTAAAATTAGTTCCTAATCCTAACTCATCTCTACCGAAATAACCAGAAAAATATATTCTGTTTTTATCATCTATCTTATAATTTGCTTTAGCATTAAAATCATAGAAATATAAAATGTTATCCTTAAATTTTTCAGTTGCTTTTAAAAACACATCAGCATAGGTACGTCTACCTGATAGTATAAATGAAGATTTATCTTCTTGAATAGGACCTTCAATGCTCAAGCGGCTACTTATTAATCCCAATCCTCCATTTACAGTATAGTTTTTATTATTTCCCTCTTTCATTTTAACGTCTAATACGGATGATAACCTTCCTCCATATTGAGCAGGACCATTACCTTTTATTAAAGTGGCATCCTTTATTGCATCGCTGTTAAACGTACTAAAAAATCCTAGTAAATGTGATGCATTATATACCGGAGCCTCGTCAAGCAATATCAAATTTTGATCAGCTGCTCCACCCCTAACATAAAAACCACTATTACCTTCACCTGCAGACTTTACGCCAGGTAATAGTTGAATTGTTTTTAATACATCCTTCTCGCCGAATATCACAGGCACTTTACTAATTGACTTCATATTTAAAGTCTCTGTTCCCATTTGTGCTTTAATTAAATTATCATCCTTACGCCTAGACTCGACAACTACCTCGGCTAATTGATTTTTACTTTCTAAAAACACAGGCACTGTCATGGGGCCATTTAAATTAATAGAAATTGATTTTTCTTCATACCCTACATAACTAATCCGTAAATCATACTTACCCTTGGGCAGTGAAATAGCATAAAAACCATATTCATTGGATGTCACAACAACATTGGACAACTGACTTATTTTTAGGACAGCCCCCATAATGGATTCACCTGTTTGCTTATCCTTAATGGTTCCATTAATGGTCGTTTTTTCCTGGGCTATAGTTTCATGAGAAATTCCAAGAAAAACAATTATCAATAGCAATATAACTTTTCTGTAAAAAAATATCATGCGCAAAAATACGATATTACTAGGTACTTCAAATGCAATATATTGTTAAGCGGTCATTAACATACTTAATCGATAATAATTGTAAATAAAACCTAAATATTATTAACTAATTGCTTTTTAATTTAAGCTTGGTAAAAACCTGCAAATGCGGCAATGCTAAAACGGATAAACTAATAAAAAGTAAAGTGAAAATACCCGAACTGTCTTTGCTATTTAAAGTAAGAAAAGTAATATAAGCAAACCCAAACCAGGCTACAATTGAAAAAGGAGCTGATTTGAATAATAAACCTGACCAACCCTTAAATGTATTTGGGATGTCAAAAGAAATACGGATTTTATCAAAAGACAAAAGTGAATGCCAAAATCCAAAATAAAAAGCGAAACTTATCCAAAGTGGCATATACAATACAAACAATGCTAGGATGATTGTTTGAGCTAATGAATAAAAAAAGTATCTAGGTTTATCAAAAAAATAATCTTTTGAAAAAAATAATCCTATATAAACGATAAATATAGTAATTAAGGTATAAGGATAAATCGTGTTAGCTAATTGAATCAATGGTTCTTTTTGAATGGTTGACCTTCCCATCGTCAAAAAAACATCTAAAGCAAAATTGATATTCTTGGTTAGTAAAAATAAAATCCAAGCAAAACCAAGCAATGTATAAATAAATTTATGTGTAACAAGGTTAGCTTTACCAATCCAGTCAATTTCTCCAAAATGATAAGAAGTAATTAAAATAAAAATGACTAAGGCCATTATTGGAAAAAAATACCAAACCAATGCGTACAATAAAATATTACCGATGTATTTTATAAGGAACAATTTTTGATTAGCAGCAGTTTTATTCAAATGCTGATCAATATATAAATCCAGTGCACCATGAGGAACACCAAATAAAATAAGCACGAAAATCAAAAAGGAAATTTGAGTACCGGCGTTTAAATTCAAAAATAACTCAAATATAAAAAGTAAGAATGCAAACAATAATAAATAGCTTCTTAATTTTATTTGCATATTGAGATTTTAAAAAAACAATGGGGCAAAAAATTTGCCCCATTGTAAAACCAAACAATTTAAGCAGCTTTTCTACTTAAACTATAAATCACTAAACCGAAACCGATTTTGTTTACAGCGTCACCAATATTGTAAATAACATCCATGTCAAGTCCAATATTTTTGAAGCTAGCATACCATTGTCCGTCAGCTGTACCTATTAAATATCCTAAAGGATAAATAGCCCAACCAACTAAAACGAACCAACCTAATGCTGCGTTAGCAGAAGCAACTGCTGAACCTGCACTTGTAGCTAATTTCTTAACATCTCCTAACCATACTTCATATACGATGTAGAAGTAAGCGATAGCACTCACTGTACCCCATACTGTAGGATTACCAAGACCAGCTTCGCCCATATAACCTGTAACAAGCATAACTACTGATCCTAAAATCATTTTCCATAAAATACCGATTGTACCACCTGCCTTTTTTGTGATCAAATAGAATTCAACGCACATCAAAGGAACAGTTAATAACCAATCCACATAACGGAAAAAGGTTGGAGAATCTTGCGTTTCAGCATAATAGCCACGCATGTAATAATAGTGAACAGCTGCGATGAAAGTAATTAAACCGGATACAAGAACAGAAGTTCTCCATTCTTTACTAGTATTACCTACTTCCATGAAGAAAAATACGGCAGCGGCCATCATAGCCATCGTGCCTACGAAGAAAGTGAAAGAAACATAGTCAGTTTTTGCAATTGCAACTGACATCAGTGACAAATGATCCATATTGTTGAGTTTTGGTGAACATATTCATTCACAACACTCCACATTTTCATTACGGCTGACATTAAAAATTGTGTTAAAATCATTAATGTAAAGCACTATCAAAACAATCGTTGTTCGTATATAATAACATTAAATTAATATAATTGTTCGTTAGTATAGCATATAATTTGTTAAACGATTTTAGTCGTACATGATTGAAATCGAAATTTCTAATATGTAAGTTATACACGATTAGAAAAAATAATGTTGTTAGTCAAGTAATTATAAAGTTAAATTACTTGATATACTGAAGTGAACATTCTAATAAAAGGAAGAAAATAGAAAAAAAACTATAAGCCAGATTTTAAATAACTCCAACCCTGTTCCTGTTTCATGATTACTTCGGCCACTCCTGAAGGAACAATACCAGCAACCTTTAATAGCATATCTGCATTAATACTATGTTTGCGCATTGTATTTTCACATGCATTGAACTTAATACCTTGTAAAGAAAGCATTTGAATGTCATTCGCGAAATAAGTTTTCTCTTTAACTAGAAATTCAATTGCTTTTCCATGAACAACTACTTCCATATTCAAGTTATTTGGCCATACCTTTTGGATATTTTTAATATTGCCAATTACGCTAGACCAACTTGCCGTATCAGCCGTATTTAATTGAATGACCACATTATGTATTTTAACCTGGTCACCTGTAATTTGCTTTTGCGAAAAACAAAGGTTTGTAGCAAACATTAATGTCAGAAAAAATATGGATTGGATGTACTTGTGATTCATATAAAAAAAATTGTAGTTAAATATAAGAAAGTTCCTTTCATTTTTTGTATTTCAACATACTCTTTAGTTTTATTACATGAAGCTACTCAATATATAAAGATGAAGTGCTCAAATTTGAGCCTACCTTTCAATATATTGGCTCAACATCTGCACTAGTGTATTTACTGGCTGGACGCCAGCTTGTCTCCATTTGATATCACCTTTCTGAAAAATTGCCAAAGTAGGTACACTTGATATATTTAATTCAGTTGCTAGTTTTGGATTTTTATCAATATCAATTTTAATGATACGCACTTTGTTTCCGAGTTTATCATGAACCTGCGATAAAATAGGTTGCATCAGTTTACATGGGCCACACCATTCTGCAAAAAAATCAACTAGCACTGGTAGTTCACCATTAATTATACTGCCAAAGGTTTCTGTATTAGACATAATTTGTTATTTTTTAATTTCAATGAAATCAATCTCATCAGAAGCTAGCTTACTAACATTTTTATTTTGAAATTTAGGGACATATCCGCAATTATTATATCCACAACCTACTTTATATTTAGATCCAATAATGGCATAAACTGCAAGGAATAAACCAAATAAACCAGCAACATAATCTTTTTGCATAAATGCAACCATAAGCATGATTATACTAAGACATAATCTAAAAACTAAAGTAAAATCTAATTTTGAAAGTAACTTTTTCATGTATGTTATTTTTGTAAAAATAGGTGATGAGAACATGTACTTTAGTGACATTTATTACATTACATAAATTGAGTTATATTTACACTTGAATAATGATATTTTATGATACAAAAAGAAATACTCAAAAAAATATTTCCAGACTGGGAAGAAGGCTTGTATGAGGCAATATTAAATGAAGCCGAATTGAGAGAGGCAAAATCAGGAACCACATTACTCAAAATGGGTCAAAATATTAAATCCGCCATGTTGGTGGTTGAAGGAACGGTAAAGCTTTATCAGGAAGGCGAAGATGGTGGCGAATATTTTATGTACCATTTAAACCCCGGAGAAGCATGTGCCGTTACCTTAGTTTGCAACTATCATCATGAACAAAGCCATGTACTAGCTAAAGCAGTCACAGATATACAATATTTAGCCATCCCCATTGAGTTTATGGAAAAATGGTTGAACGAATTTAAAAGTTGGCACTATTTTGTAATTAAAACATATCGAAGTAGATATGAAGAATTACTTAAAACTATAAATGCAGTTGCTTTTAAAAATATGGATGAGCGATTGGAATTTTACATAAAAAGACAAGTAAGTCAGTTTGGCAATACTTTACATTTAACACATCAAGAAATTGCCAACGATTTAAATACCTCAAGAGAAGTGATTAGTCGCTTACTTAAAAAAATGGAAAATAATGGATGGATTGAAATGAATCGTAATTCATTTAACTGGATTAAAAAATAATTTATATTATTTTAATAGTGTGATAAATGTCACCCAATTTGCTATCAAATTTTTACAATTTTGTGCTAGTAAAAATTATACCATGCAAAATGTAATTAAATCCATTCCCGAACATAAAGGCACTTCATTAGATGTACGAAGTATTATGGAATTTCAATAAATTAATATTAATAGAGTATAAAGTTTTCCATAACAAGTGGCATTTTTCATTAAATAATATCATAAACAATAATTAATATGTTTAGTTTTTTAAAAAAAATATTTGGAGCAGGAACTGATTATAAAGCTTTAAAAGCAGCTGGGGCAATTATTATTGACGTTCGTTCACCCCAAGAATTTGATCGTGGCCATATACAGGGTTCAAAAAATATTCCAGTGAATATCATTCAAAGAGAAGTGAATAGTATCAAAAAACTAAACAAGCCTGTAATTACTGTTTGTCAGAGTGGAGCAAGAAGTAGCATGGCAAAATCAGTGTTAAAAGCTGCGGGAATTGAAGTGTATAACGGTGGTTCTTGGTTTAACTTAAGATCAAAATTAGATTAATCATGACAGCGCTTATCAAAAAATATAAACTTGATTTAATCGGCATTACTTTAGGTACATTAGCCGGTTTCTTATATTGGAAGCTTGTTGGTTGTTCAAGTGGAACTTGTATGATTACTTCCAAGCCTATCAACAGCAGTTTATATGGCGCCTTAATGGGTTACTTAATTGCTGGCATGTTCAAGAAAAACCCGCAATAAGCAAATTCATCATTGTTTACTGCAACATGATTCCATCCCATAAAACCGATCGTAACTCAAGTGATTTTAACGAAGCTTGTTTTGCCTCCTCCCATTTAGTTTCATCATCACCACATAAGTCTGCTACCATTTCTAATGCTAATATACTGTGGTGTCCACCGTCGACCTCAATATGTCTTTCGATATAGTATTTGAATATGGCAATTTTGCCCGGGTTGTCTCCATCAATTTTATTGAGTATCTCTGTAAACATATCTGGAATTAGATCTTCTCTACCAAAAGTAAAAACAGCCGCTTTTACATGTAAAGGTGCATTTTGGGCAATGTCAAATGTAAAATTTAGAAATTGCTTTACTTGAATTGGCATTTCAGACTTTTCAATGCTTTGCTCAATGGAATTACCTGACTTTATTTTCGCGATAACTTGATCAATCCAAATGGTGCTTGAACCCATTTGCTTCATCGCATTTAGGTATAGTTCAAAATGACTAATTCTATTCCCATTTTCATCAACATCCGATTCTTCACCAGTAACAATTTCGTTGATTAAATATCTAGTGTTTGCTGTACCAACTGGCATCCATGGTAAGCTAACTGAAGTAAGCCCAATTTGAAGTGATTTTAACAAACTCATGAAATCCCAAACTGCAAATACATGAATAGATGTAAATTTTTGTAAACCATGTAAATCATTGATTTGAGTATAAACTGGATGCGCTAAAAGCTGAACCCTTGCCTGTTTTATATGTTCCTTGAGATTTGTAATTTGATTTGACATGTTTGCTATTTTAAACAATTTATACGGAGGCTTGTTATATAAATAAATGGGCCTCCTTTATTTTTGCTGCAAAGAAACCACCATTTGAAAAACTAAAAAAACCTTTTATCAATTTGAATAAAGATTTTCCATATATCA
>JACCDI011199589.1_pt1 | contig 27009 bp, 28 predicted proteins | sample 7442791 | NCBI WGS metagenome assembly JACCDI01 (sample SAMN15323434, study PRJNA562643) | freshwater metagenome | isolation source: river surface water | place: USA:Blue River Watershed | collected 2017-08-15
ATAGAATGAAAAAAGACGGTACTTTCTTAACTTTATCTAAAAAAGAAAGATTGCAAGTAGATCGTTTACGTGCAAAATTAGAGAAAAACTTAGGTTCTATTGCTGACATGTCTAGACTTCCAGCAGCTCTATTTGTAGTTGACGTTAAAGCTGAGCATATCGCGATTAAAGAAGCTCAAAAATTAAACATTCCAGTGTTCGCAATGGTTGATACGAATTCGGACCCACGTCCAATTGATTTCGTTATTCCAGCAAATGATGACGCTTCTAAATCAATCGATAAAATTTTATCTTTAGTATCTGCTGCATTAGTAGAAGGTCTTTCAGATAGAAAAGTTGAAAAAGATGAATTACCAGCTAAAGATGTAGAAGCTACTGAAGAAGCAGCTACAACTGAAACTGAAGCATAAATCTATACAATTACGAATTATGAATTAAAAATTATGTGCATTCTACGTAATTTTTAATTCGTAATTCGTAATTCATTTTTTAAAAGAGTTTATAATCTTAATAAAGAAAAATATTATGGCAAATATTACTGCTGCAGACGTAAATAAATTAAGAACTATCACTGGTGCTGGAATGATGGATTGTAAAAAAGCATTAGTGGAAGCAGATGGAGATTTCGATTTAGCAATTGAAAACTTAAGAAAAAAAGGTCAAAAAGTAGCGGCTAACCGTTCGGATAGAGAATCTACTGAAGGAGCTGCTGTTGCTGTTGTAAACGCAGACAAAACGGCTGCTGTTGCAATTACCTTAAACTGTGAAACTGATTTCGTAGGTAAAAACGAAGCTTTCGTAAAATTAGCAACTGATTTAGCGAATCAAGCTTTAAACTTTGCTACTAAAAATGAATTATTAGCTTCTGACTTTAACGGAATTACAGTTGCTGAAAAATTAATTGAGCAAACTGGAGTTATCGGTGAAAAAATTGAAATTGGTGCTTTTGAGCGTTTAGAAGGTGCATTCATTGGATCATACATTCACGCGGGTAAAATTGCTACTCTTGTAGCTTTATCTGCAAACGTTGCTGGTGCTGACGAGGCGGCTAAAAACGTTGCTATGCAAGCGGCTGCTATGAACCCAATCGCTTTAAACGAAGCGGGTGTTGATGCTGCAATCATTGAAAAAGAAATCGAAATTGCTAAAGAACAATTAAGAGCTGAAGGTAAACCAGAAGCAATGTTAGATAACATTTCTAAAGGTAAAATCCAACGTTTTTACAAAGACAATACTTTGGTAAACCAAGATTACATCAAAGACGGTTCGATGAGCGTTGCTGCTTACATCAAATCGGTTGAAGCAAACTTAACCGTTACAGGTTTCAAAAGAGTTGCTTTAGGATAATCATTGGATTACAAGCCTATAAAAACTTCAATCTTCGGGTTGAAGTTTTTTTTTATGTTTTAAATCTAGTACTTTTGATAAAACGACAAGAATGTTCCACAGAAAAAAAGACATCATTTACATCGTGCTAGCAGGTATTTTTATTACCAATGCACTCGTGGCTGAATTAATTGGCGGTAAGCTCATCAATATTGGCGACAATGTTATGAGTTTAGGGATTTTACCCTGGCCAATTGTATTTATTACAACCGATTTAATCAATGAATATTTTGGTGAAAAAGGGGTGAAAAAATTATCCATAATTACAGCCGGTTTAATTGCCTACACCTTTTTTCTCTTATTAATTGGTCTTCACATTCCCGCAGTCAAAGGAGATGGATTAATTACGGATGATCAATTTAGTGCGGTTTTTGGGCAAAGCATGTGGATTATTGTGGGAAGCATTACCGCTTTTCTCGTTTCGCAATTAATTGATGTTACCCTTTTCCACTTTCTTAAAAATAGAACCGGAAAAAAAATGCTGTGGCTAAGAAGTACGGGTTCTACCGTTATTTCCCAATTATTTGACAGTTTCATTGTATTAGGCATTGCCTTTTGGTTGCCCGGAAAAATAAACGGAGAAACGTTTGTAGCTTCAGCATTTACTGGCTATTCAGTGAAATTATTGATTGCGATAGGCTTAACCCCTCTCATTTATCTCGGACATTATTTGATTGACAACTATTTAGGAAGTGAAAAAGATGGAAACTAAACACCGTTGCACTTGGTGCGAAAAAGACGATTTATACCGCAATTATCACGATAACGAATGGGGGAAACCTGTTTATGATGATGCAACCCTTTTTGAATTTTTGATATTAGAAACCTTTCAGGCCGGCTTGAGTTGGTATACCGTATTGGCGAAAAGAGAAAACTTCCGTCGCGCCTTTGATCATTTCGATTGGAAGAAAATTGCCCTGTATTCCGAAGAAAAAATGGCGGCATTAGCAGAAGATTCCGGAATAATCCGAAATAAATTAAAAATCAAAGCTACGGTTACCAATGCACAAGCTTTTTTAAAAGTGCAGGAAGAATTTGGCACTTTTTCAAAATACATTTGGGGATTTGTAAATGGAAAACCCATCGATAATACACCGGAAACTTTAGCTGCTGTTAAGGCAACTTCTGAAATTTCTGATAAACTGAGTAAAGATTTAAAAAAACGCGGATTCAAATTTGTAGGATCTACGGTTGTGTATGCACACATGCAAGCCACAGGAATGGTTAATGACCATGTCATGGATTGCTTTACAAGAAAATAAATTATGAATAACGACCCGCTTCACGGAAAACCTTTAAAGGAAATTGTAACACAATTAGTGCATTTTTATGGCTTTGACACCTTAGCCGAATTGATCAACATCAATTGTTTTAAAGACAATCCGTCCATAAATTCAAGCTTAAAATTCTTGAGAAAAACCGATTGGGCTAGAAAAAAAGTAGAAGAATTGTACGTGAAAACATTGCCAAAATTTTAGCCTTTCAACACCATCAAAAAATCTTCTCGCTCTATTTCTACACATCCTAAACTGGCTAAATGATCGTTGTATACTTGGCAATCTAACAAACGATAATTGGCCATTTCTAATTGTTTTGCCAACGCAATAAAAGCAAATTTACTAGCGTTTGACACGTTTGAAAACATGCTTTCACCACAAAAAACATGGCCTAAATCTACACCATATAAACCGCCAACCAACTCCTCATTTTCCCATACTTCCACACTTTTAGCGATGCCCAATTCGTGTAACTTACAATAAGCTTCCACCATATTATCGGTAATCCAAGTGCCGGGTTGGTCTTTTCTTGAAATTTTTTTACAGTTAACGATTACGTCCCTGAAAGCCGTATTGAAGGTTACTTTGAACTGTTTGCGATTGATGATGTTTCGCATACTTTTCGAAATTTTTAAATCGTCAAAAAACAAGACCATCCGTTCAGGCGGACTCCACCACAATATAGGCTCATCGTCTTCAAACCAAGGAAATATTCCTAACTGATAGGCCAAAACCAATCGCTCAGGCGATAAATCTCCACCTACGGCAACAATTCCTTCTGGTGAAGCCGATTCCGCTGGAGGAAAATATAATTCTTTGGTTAGAAAATACATAATGGAAATTCCAAACAACAAATTCCAAATTCCAAAAAACAACAAATTCCAAATTTCAAAAATTTTGATTATTTCTTTTGGAATTTGGAATTTAAAAATTTGGAATTTACTTTTTAATTAAAAATTAAAAAGGTAAATCGTCGTGTTCTTCTTCTTTAAAATTAGTCGCCGGCTCAAAAGCTTCCGCAACTGGCATAGGTGGCATTTGTGGTGCACTTGGTGCTTCTGCTTGTACTTTTTCTATTCTCCAACCTTGGATCGAATTAAAGAATTTGGTTTCTCCTTGTGGATTAACCCATTCTCTTCCTCTTAAATTGATTGACACTTTAACTTGTTCACCTACCGCATAATTGTTCAACAAATCGGTTTTATCCTGTGCAAACTCAATCAAAATGTGTTGAGGGTATTGCTCATCTGTAGTCACAACCAATTCTCTTTTTTTGAAAGAAGCACTTACTTGTTGTACAGGGTTAATTAATCTTACTCTTCCTAAAACTTCCATAATACTTAAAATTTATTTTTGGCTAATAACAACTTCCAAGCATCAATTGCTCTTCCACTGTCTACATATTCTTTTGCTTTTTGAAATTTTGTATCCATATCATCAGCACTCAAAACGGCTTTGACTTCAAAATTTTCTTTTACAAATATAGCAATTTCTTCTTCGGTTGGTATACTTTCTATATTTCCTAATTTACCCAAATCATTCCCATTAAAATAACCACTTTCTTTGAAAAAATCAGGAATCATGTCTACTCCAATTCCCAAGGTGGTAAGAGGTTTTTCAACTTCAAACATGCCTAGATTAGCTCGGCTATACCAATTGGCTCCCATTCGAGCAACCAAATCAATTTTATGTTGGTCTATTTGTCCTGTGGCATCCAATATGGATTCACTGATGTGTATTTTTACCACCTCACAAATGACTAAATTTCCCGCGCCGCCTTGATCGCCCAACGCAATGACTTCATTGATTTTACATTCAAATTGGACTGGACTTTCGGCTACGCGAAAAGGCTTTACATAATCGGAAGCCAACATGGTAAAACCGGCTTTATCAAATTCGTTTATCCCTTTGGGGTATTCGGTACTCGACAACGACATTTGTTGCACCATATCATAATTTACGATATTGATTACGACTTCCTTAGTCGTTTCCGCATTGATCAAAGTATGCTTTGTAGTGTTGTCACGCACCCGTCTTGCCGGTGAAAAAATCAAAATCGGCGGATTTGCGCTGAACACATTAAAAAAGCTAAAGGGCGACAAATTTGGATTTCCATAAGCATCTAAGGTGCTGGCAAATGCAATAGGTCGCGGTGCCACAGCACTTTGCAAATACCCTTGTAATTTAGCTGCGGTTATTTCCTTTGGATCAATACTTAACATCATGGGAACTATTTTTCACAAAGATAATAAGAACAAAGCCAATATCAAGAGCAAAAATCAAAAGCAATTATAAACTTTAAAGCTTTCAATATTAATTAAGCAGCACACTAAAATCAATCAATTAAATGTTTTTAGTATTTTTACATCAAATCTTGATTGATGCAGTTTTCAGAGAAACGAAATATCACCCGTTGGTTCATCATAGTTGCTTCCTTTTTCATTGTATTATTAATACTTTGGAACACCTACAATTTTTTTCAAATATTCAAAAATGAAGAACGTTCAAAAATGGAATTTTGGGCCAAAGCACTTACAAGTGTTGCCAATGCTAATGAAAATTCTGATTTGAGTTTGCCTTTTGAAATCATCAGCAAGAATACAACCATCCCCATTTTTATTACCGATCGAAAAGATAGTATTATTGATGCTAACAATATTGATGACGCTCTTTCTAATGATCCTATCGCGTTGAAAACGTATTTTAATTCCATAAAGAACGACAACCAACCCATAAAAATTGAACGCTCAAAAAACGAATACCAATTGGTCTACTATGGTGATTCGCCGTTATTAAATAAATTAAAATATTATCCCATTGCGTTACTTTTGATCATTATTCTATTTGGAGCTGTGGTGTATAATTTTTACAAAGCCACCAAAATGGCAACTCAAAATAAACTTTGGGCGGGAATGGCAAAAGAAACGGCGCACCAAATTGGCACACCCTTATCTTCCTTAATTGGCTGGTTAGAACTATTGAAATTAGAAAATGTAGCCGAAAGTTCACTCATTGAAATAGAAAAAGACATTCATCGTTTACAAACCATCACCGATCGTTTTTCAAAAATTGGGAGCGAACCCCTATTAGAAAACAAAAACATCATTGTAGAGACCAAACAAACGTTGGATTATTTACAAACAAGGGTTTCCAAACAGATATTATTTACATTTTCAGCACCTGAAGTTCCGATCTGTGTTGCTATTAATCCCGCATTACACAGTTGGACTATAGAAAACTTAGTCAAGAATGCCATTGATGCCATGAGAGGGAAAGGCCATTTAGACCTAACCATTACTTCATTGGGAAATAAGGTGAAAATTACAATTACCGACACCGGCAAAGGCATTCCAAAAAACCAATTTACGAAGATCTTCGAGCCCGGATTTACGACTAAAAAAAGAGGTTGGGGATTGGGATTGTCGTTAACAAAACGAATTGTACAAGAATACCACAAAGGAAAAATTAAAGTGGCGCATTCTGAAATTGGAAAAGGAACCGCTATACAAATGAGTTACATGACCTTAGAAAAAAATCTCGATTAACGAGATTTTTATAGATTGGAAGCTATATTAGTAGCTAATTCGGAAAATTCTTCGGCGGTTAAACTTGTCTTTCGTTGAAAACGCATGTCATCCATATCGTTAAGCGGAATCAAATGTACGTGAACATGGGGCACTTCTAAACCAACAACTGCGACTCCAATTCGCTTACAGGCTACCGATTTTTCAACGGCCTTTGCCACTTTTCTGGAGAATTTCATCAAGCCTAAATAGTGGGCTTCTTCCATATCGAAAATCTTATTGATTTCCTGTTTTGGAATGCAAAGGGTATGCCCTTTTGCATTTGGATTTACATCTAAAAAAGCCAAATAATTTTCGTCTTCGGCGATTTTATAACAAGGAATTTCCCCAGTTACTATTTTAGTAAAAATACTAGCCATAGAATTAATCTCTAGAGATTTCGAGTACTTCAAATTTTAATATTCCATTAGGCACGTTGATTTCTGCAACCTCGCCAACTGATTTCCCTAACAACCCTTTTCCAATAGGTGAAGTAACTGAAATTTTTCCCGTTTTTAAATCGGCTTCACTTTCAGCAACTAAGGTGTAGGTCATTTCCATTCCGTTCGATTGGTTTTTGATTTTCACAGTAGATAACACTAAGGCCTTAGATACATCCAATTGTGATTCATCGATTAAACGGGCATTAGCGACCACTTCTTCCATTTTAGAAATGCGCATTTCTAACAATCCTTGGGCTTCTTTGGCGGCGTCATATTCTGCGTTTTCAGACAAATCGCCTTTATCTCGTGCATCAGCAATTGCTTGTGATGCTTTGGGTCTTTCTATACTTTTAAGATGTTCTAATTCATCTCTTAATTTTTTTAATCCTTCTGCGGTGTAATAAGATACTGTACTCATAACTTCATCGTTTATATAAATAGAAAAAATCCCATCAGCTGGGATTTCTATTCACAAAGATAGTAATTTATTTTTAAAATTAATTTATGACCTTCTATAATGTTAGGTCAAAAGTAATTAATTAAATTTGTTTTTCAATTGCGCTAAAAATTTATCCATGAAAAAATATTTGCTTTTTGTTTTCGTACTACTTTTAATGGGTTGTGATAAAGAAAATTTTAGCAACAACAATCCTTATTTGCCCAATTATTCGTTTGCCTACAACATTAATATGAATTTACCCCAATACAGCAACTTACAATTTCCAGGTAACGCCGTATATATAAATGCGGGAAACACAGGTGTTCGAGGTGTTTTTGTCTTCAATACCGGCAGCGGTTATGTCGCTTTTGATGCTGCATGCCCCAATCAAGCTTTGAGCAGCTGTTCCACCATGACCCTCAACGGGATCAATGTTGTTTGCCCATGTGATAATGCTTCGTATAGCTTGTTTTCGGGACAGGCCACCGGAATGGAATATCCCATGAAACAATATAGAGTGGAACAATTGGATGGCGTTTCACTACGTGTTTATAATTAACAAAAAGCCTGAAAGTAATAATCTTTCAGGCTTTTTGTTTTCAACTAAAATTTCAGACTCATCCCAATTATGAAATTGATCCCCGCTTGTGGATAAAACCCAGCCCCTTCAATTGTAGTTGTAGCTCCCGGATTGGTCCAATCATCATCGTAGGTATAGAAATACCCATTCGATTCGTATACAACATCAAAAACATTATTAACTAAACCCGAAAAAACAATGGATTTGATGGCTTTATTTAATTTCCATTCGTATTGGATGTTCACATCGTTCACAAAATAAGCATCGAGTTTTGATTGATTGGAATCAATATTTCCCATGAACTGCTCGCCCACATATTTCGATAAAAACGAAATTTGGAAATGATCTGTTGGCAAATACGTGAGGCCGTTACCCATAATAATATTTGGCGAATACGCGCTGTTTGTGTTGCCTAAATTTTGTACTACTCCATCGCGCTGAAAATAGAAATCTTGATTTTTGTTTTGACTTAGCGTGGCATTTGACTGAAGGATCCATTTATTGGAGAGCGCAATTGTTGATTCAACTTCCACTCCCAGGCGGTAACTTTTACCACTGTTGGTGAAAATTGGCGACCCCACATCGTTCAGGGCTCCTGTTAACACCAATTGGTTTTTATAATTCATGTAAAAAGCATTTGCATTGAATTTGACTTTTGGTGAGGTATATTTCCACCCCAATTCATAATCAAATAAGCGCTCGGGTTTTACACTACCATTTTCATAATCATCGCGTCTGGGTTCTTTATTGGCAACCCCAAAGTACCCATAAAAGGCATGGTTATCGTTCCACTGAAAATTGATCCCCGCTTTAGGGTTGAAAAAACGAAACGTATCATTCACATCCGAAAACTTAACACTGGTAGCTTCATAGAAGACCATTCGGTATTGTAAATCGGCAAACAAATTCCATTTATTGGTCATGGCATGGGACGCTTTGGCATATACATTTACATCCTCCTTATTCCCATAATTAGTATAGTATCGATTGTAGGAAGGAATAAAATTGGGGGTCCATATTACTTCTCCAAAGTGTTTTCCTAAATAACGGTTGGCAGCTCCTCCAAACGTAATTTGAGTAGCAGGAGTGGCATAATTCATTGCGAAAGTAGCCCCAAAGAAATCATTATCCAACCAGCGTTTTCGAACCAAATCTGACATCAAATTACCATTGAAAGCGGGCAAATTGTACTCCGACAAATCTTGATCTTCTTTATATTGTTCAAAATATCCTTTTCCAAGGGTATAATGCAACGCCACATTTGAAATCCATCGCGAAGACCATTTTTCAGACCAATGCAATTGAAAATGATTTTGCCAATAATTATCGGTTTCATTCTCATAAAACTGCATGTTCCCGTTTGCATCAAAATACATCCCGGCCGGATTGAACGTTCGATCCTTTCTTAATTTTTCGGGGTCTTCAATGCCATACCACGCTTGATAGGTTTTTTCCTTGCCGCCAAAAGCCATAAATTTAACTTGCGTGGATTCATTGATATAATTTGCATTAAAAAAATAGCCCTGCAAGCGGGAAGAAGCACGATCAATGTAGCCATCAGAAGCAATATTCGAAATTCGTGCATTCATTTCGAAATGATTGTGCAAGCCCGTTCCAAAAGCCAGCGTATGCTTGCGGGTTGCAAAACTTCCTACCGAATTTGAAATTTCAGCAAAAGCTTTTTCACGAAAGGATTTCGTTTGCATGTTTAGACTTGCGCCAAATGCACCAGCTCCATTTGTAGACGTTCCAACACCCCGCTGCAATTGAACACTTTCAAGTGAGGATGCAAAATCAGGCAAGTTTACAAAAAAGGTGCCTTGACTTTCACTGTCATTAAAAGGAATACCGTTTAAGGTAACGTTGATGCGTGATCCATCGGCGCCTCGAACGCGCATATAGGTATAACCCACGCCATTTCCAGCATCTGTTGTACTGACCACAGAAGGTAAGTATTGCAACAAAACAGGGATGTCTTGGGCTAAATTACGCGGTGCTATTTCGGCAGCACTAACATTGGTAAATGGAATTGGATTTTTGCCTTTTGCACGTACCGAAGAAACGATAACTTCGTTTAAGGCATTGACTTTAACTGTGTCTTTTTGGACCTCTTGTGAGAAAGAAACAATAGGCAATAGACAATAGGCAATAGGCAATAGGTTTAAAAAGCCCTTCGTACTTCGTACTTTGTACTTTGTACTTTTTTTGAATAGAATTTTCATCCGTAAAAATTTTACGAATAAAAGGGGTCATTATTCTTGGTTACTAAATTATTTTGAGATTCCTTCACTCCAGACGGAATGTATCGGTGTTGGTTTCTCTATATTCCTTGGCAGCATTACCTGCCCAGGTTCTATGGGTATGATCTCAGCTGTCCTTATGAAATGGATTCAAATTCTAGCACCCCTTTGAGATTGGAACAAAGATATTAAATAAAAAGTCAATTTAAAAAAGAAATTTACTTTCAAACTTCTTAAAAAAACACCCTTTATTTATGCGAACACTTATAAATTTGGCGTTTTTCTATTTTGCTTAACTACGCTCATTACTTTTTTTGCTTGCAGGCGTTTTTCATTAACCGATCGAGGCACTTTAGTTTTTTGACGCGCTTTCGGAATCTTCAATCCGTCTTCCAGACATTTTATCAATTTATTTATAGCAATTGCTCGATTTTTGAACTGACTTCGTTCTTCTTCACTTGTAATGATGAGTAGACTGTCTTGTGTTAACTTTGTAGCAATTTTATGCTGGAGACGAACTTTCTCTTCATCTGTCAAACCTTTTGATTGATTCAAGTCAAAGGAAAGCACCACTTTTGAAGCTACTTTATTTACATTTTGCCCGCCAGCCCCACTGCTTCGAACAGCCTTGAAAGATACTTCAGTTAAAACAACATCTTTTTCCATCCTTACGATTCATTAACGGGCTGGTGTGCTGGTTTTAACAAATCATTTACGCTTTTTACTGGATTAAATGTAGCTAAGGGAACCTCCACAAAAATGGTCGTCCATTTTGCCATAGCGCCATTCCATAATCCTGGTAATTCAATCGCTTTTACGGGTTGGCCTAAAATTGTCTTTTGGGTAATGATCACTGCATCATGATCTATGTATTCGTTGAGATCAAATTTTTGCCCCTGTGCGTTTTTTACCCCACAAACAATATCCACCGGATTAAAATGTGTGGCACTATTTACACAATTTTTTTGATGCTCGTTGGTCAAATCTATTTGAGATGTTTCTACTATTTGGAGCGAAATACGTCCTTTTTCATCTTGTACCCAAAAAGGCCCGCCGCCTGGCTCTCCTTCGTTTTTTACCATGCCACATACCCGAATCGGTCGGTTCAAAATGTGCAATAAATACTCTTTTTGATAGGCACTTTGAAACATATGAAACGCATCCGGCAACGGAAAAGTAAGGCGTTGCTCTACAAATAATATGACCTCTTGGAGTAATGCTGCAGCATCCGAATCATTTTGAAGTTGACGGATGTAATCAAATATTTGATTTTGCAGGTGTAATAGCATTCCTGCCAACACTTTTTGATTGAAAACGCATTGTTCTTGTTCTGCAGGTGAGACATTATCAATGTTTTTTATAAAAATCAGATTGGCATCGACTTGATTTAAATTTTCAATCAAGGCACCGTGGCCCGCAGGTCTAAAAAGCAAGGAACCATCTGCTAATCTGAACGGTTTGTTGTGTTCATCTACTGCCAGCGTATCACTAGCTTGATTTTGATACGAAAAATGAACGGCAACCTCTGGATGTTTTGCAACTAGAGCATCAAAATCCGATTGGAACTCTTTAGATATCGTAAAATGAATACGGCCTTTCTCGGAACGATCACTCAATAGTTGGGCTGCTTCTATATGCTCTTCCACCGGCGTAATTAGCTGATTGTTTTTCAAATGAAAAGGCAGGATCCCTTTGGGTTTAGAGGCAAAATCAAGTCCCGATTTGTGCAACAACGTATAAATAATGGCGTGTACTTTCTGATCTCTAGAAAAGGTCGTATACTCAGGGAAAAGGGCTTTTGTTTTTTCTTTCAATTGGGCATGAAAGGGAAACTTTCGGATGCCTACAATAAAGACATTTAGATTATGATCTCCTGTTTTGTTTATATAACCCGTTACTGTATCCGTATTGGGATCAAAATCGTTTAAAAAAGCGTTCAAGAATTGAAACATTCGTGTGGCAGCTCCCGACGCCGGCACAAACTTTTCTAGCCGATGCTTGGATTTTTCGGTGTCAAAATAGCGACTAAAAAACAACTTTTCATCCGACGTGAGGAGTTGTATTCCGTCGCCAACCGTGGCTGATTTCACCAAATGCAAGGGTGCAACACCTTTTTGAAAAAAAGCAAACTGTTGCTTTATTTTTTCCAATTCGTATCCCTTTGATGCAATGTATGCTATATCTTTTTCGCTAAATAGGTTCTCCATGATAAATAGGCAACTATTGCCATAATAGTAAATATAAAATATTGCAAGGCAAGCATACCCAATCCTCTGTAGGCAAACAAGGGAACCGCAATACAATCGCCAATAATCCACAACGTCCAGTTCTCAATCTTTTTCAAAGCCATATACCACATGGCGGTAAAAAAGATTCCTGATGTAAAAATATCAATATAATTAGGAATTTCAAGTGTATAGTCAAAAAAAACATACACCAAATAGGTGACGATCATGGTGGCACAAAACATTACAAAACCTAGGTATTTTTCACGCCTTGTGGTTCTCGAAATTTTTAATTCGGGGGATTGCGTGTTTGGGATCCATCGGTACCAACCATAGATACTCATAATCGAATAATAAACATTCATTGTCATATCGCCAAAATAGGCTGCTTTGTACAACAAATACACCGTTATCATAGTCGAAAGTAAGCCCGTGGGGTACACCCAAATATTTTCTTTCTTAGCAAAATAAACACTCATGATTCCGAAGCAAAATGCCAAAAATTCGGCCCAAACTTGACCTGTAGAAATATTTTTATACTGACTGATAAAAAAATCGATCATAACTTTTGTCTTAACGCACACACAAAAATATAGTTGGCGATGGGTTGAAAATGAATAGTGAAGGGTTCGACTTGCTGGTTAAAATGCAATTCGGCTTGGGTTGTGGTATCCGACAACCCAAAATCGGCTTCAAAAATATGGTCGGGAAAACTTATCCCCTTTTCATTTTTAATCTTAAAAATAGCTTCTTTTATTCCCCAAACCGTTGTTGCTTTTGCAATTTGTTCTTCGGTTGAAAGCTGCTCTAAATGCCGAACATCCATATATCGCGAAGTGATTTTTAAGGTCTTTTCTTTTTGTAATTCAATATCGATACCTACTTCTTGATCACTGACACAAATGACTGCAAAATCATGTGAGTGCGAAATTGAGATGTACTTATTGTTGGATAATGGACCATGGGGATTGGGCAATGGGTTTTCATTTTCGTACTTCGTCCCACTTACCTCGTGTTTTAAATGCGGTTTTCCAGAAGCATCATATGTTAAATCTTCATCTGAATACCCTAGGTGTTGAAGCAACATTCGTACGGCTAAAAATGCTTTTTGTTGCGCCTCTGATTTCATACCATCCAAACGCTTTTTTGAACGCTCAATTAACGAAACAGCTCTAAATAATGAAGTTACGTCTTCGGTGATGTGCCAAAAGTACGCTGTAGTAGTCTCGTTAATCGATAAAATCTGATGTAATGGCATTTATATTTTGTTGTTTTTCAAATCTTTAGAAAGCTAAACAATTCACAAATTAATAGAAATCTTTGATAAAATAAAAAGATTATTTTGTAATTTTGCGCTCTAATTTTAGAACATACAAATATACACAATAGATGAGTACACAAACATTACCTTATGTGGCTTTTAAAGTGAAGGATATTTCACTTGCAGCTTGGGGAAGAAAAGAGATTGAATTAGCAGAAGCTGAAATGCCTGGATTAATGGCGTTAAGAGCAGAATACGGAGCTAGCCAACCTTTAAAAGGAGCTAGAATTGCAGGATGTTTGCACATGACGATTCAAACGGCGGTTTTAATCGAAACGTTAATTGCTTTGGGAGCTGAAGTAACTTGGTCTTCTTGTAACATTTTCTCTACTCAAGATCAAGCTGCTGCTGCAATTGCTGCTGCTGGAATTCAAGTATATGCTTGGAAAGGTTTGAACGAAGAAGATTTTGACTGGTGTATTGAGCAAACCTTATTCTTTGGCGAAGACAGACAACCGTTGAATATGATTTTAGATGACGGTGGGGATTTAACCAATATGGTTATCGACCGTTACCCGCATTTGGTTGCCGGAATCAAAGGATTATCTGAAGAAACCACAACAGGCGTGCACCGTTTATATGAAAGAGTAAAAGCTGGAACGTTACCAATGCCTGCAATCAATGTAAATGATTCGGTTACTAAATCTAAATTTGACAACAAATATGGTTGTAAAGAATCGGCTGTTGATGCCGTGAGAAGAGCTACCGATATTATGTTGGCTGGAAAAAGAGTCATCGTTTGTGGATATGGTGACGTAGGTAAAGGTACTGCGGCTTCTTTTAGAGGTGCAGGTTCAATTGTAACGGTTACCGAAATTGACCCAATTTGTGCTTTACAAGCAGCTATGGACGGTTTTGAAGTTAAAAAATTAGATACCGTTATTGCAACTGCCGATATTATCATCACTACAACTGGAAATAAAGACATCGTATTAGGTTCGCACTTTGAAAAAATGAAAGACAAAACGATTGTTTGTAACATCGGACATTTTGATAACGAAATCGATATGGCGTGGTTGAACGGAAATTTTGGTCACACAAAATCAGAAGTAAAACCACAAGTAGACATTTACAATGTAAACGGAAAAGATATTATCATCTTAGCTGAAGGTCGTTTAGTAAACCTAGGTTGTGCTACTGGTCACCCAAGTTTTGTAATGAGTAATTCATTTACCAACCAAACCTTAGCGCAAATTGAATTATGGAACAACAGTGCGGCATACAACAACGATGTGTACATGTTACCAAAACATTTAGATGAAAAAGTAGCGATGTTACACTTGGCTAAATTAGGGGTTGAATTAGAAACTTTACGTCCAGAACAAGCAGAATATATTGGTGTAGAAGTTCAAGGGCCATTCAAACCTGAGTATTACAGATATTAGTATTAAGACAAAAGTATTAAGTATTAAGACTATAGAAACCCTTGCAGTACTGTGAGGGTTTTTTTTTAGGATCAAAAAATTTCTTGTTGCACTTTTTTGGTTAAACTTTTGAAAACAAGGTCGTACGAATGATTGATCAATTCACACATCATTTTATCGGAAACATCGCTTTGAAATCTTACTGTATTCCAATGCAATTTACTCATATGATAACCCGGTTCAATAGCTTCAAACGTTGCTCGAAGTTCTAGAGCGCGGTCGGGATCGCATTTTAAATTTAAACTTGGCATTCCTTTTTCCCAATCGGATAATGAGGTCAAACAAAACATCTTCCCACCTACTTTAAAGACCAGTGTGTCTTCATCAAACGGAAAATGTTCGGTGACGCCTTTTTTTGATTGACAAAATTCGTAGAGTTGCTGAATATCCATGACAATAGTTGGGAGTAATGATTTTTTAGTTAGGAGTTTTTTATCGTTTAATTTATATTTTACTTGAACCGAATTTATCTGGATTATTCATCATATAATAAATTAGTTTACCAACTTCGGTATTCAAAGCAGTGAGTTCGTTGTATTTTATTTCTTCCAAATAACCACATGCTAATGAAAAATCTAACCAAACTTGAGTTTCAGAATTTTCTGCTTCTGCATCAGTAAGTTTATTTAAGAAATTTTTTGGATAAACTCTTTTTCTATATGATTCTGTTATTGTTACGGATACACTTCTTGAACTTCTCCTGATTTGATCGGTCAATGAATACTTTTCTTCTTTTGGAAAATTTTTGGACACGTCAAAAATCAACATGGCTAAAGCAAATGATTTTTTATAAGCTAATAAATCATTATAATCCATAATTTACACTTTTAAAAACTTAAAACTCCAAACTTGCAACTCCAAACTCCTTACTCTAATCTCCCTACTCCAAACTATACAAAACCGGTTTACTCGGACTCGCATCATTCTCAAAAGAAGCAAATTGCAAATTCAAAATATAACTTCCGTCTTTTACTTTTTCGTCTACATAAATCATTTCGGTAATGGTACAATTAAATCGGGCGTCATCATTGACGTGATTAACGTCTTTCACATTCCAAAAGGCTTTGTGTGCTACTAATTTTCCTTCGTCGTGCTCTCTGTCAACGCTTGGCAAGTCAATTAGCAAATGCTGAATGCCTTTTTTCCTGATAAATAGGGCTGCCGCTTCTTCCAAATAAGGCGGATTGGTGTTGGAATAATTCAAATGCTTTTTAGCTTCCGGATTGGGTAATGTTCTAATTACTATGGCTTGTGGTGTAGTTGGACCCAAGGCCTTTTCAATTTGTTCTTTCGTAATAACTAAATCTTCTCCAATGCTTTTTGGTTCTACCGAAATCAACGCTGCTGTAAAGAAAAATTGCTTCAAACATTGATTGATCGAATAAAAATCACGTGTAATATGCCCTAAACACTCGGTATGGGTACCATGTGCATGCGGATTGAAGAAGATATTATTGAAATTCGTTGACGACTTGCCTTCCGAAACCTTACCAATCCAATCGCCCATAGTTACTGGGGCAATTTCGGGCGCATTTTGGTACCAAGCAATTGGATTTTTATCGGAATTGGTCAACGGTATAGAAATATCAATTGGCTTTGATAAATCAATTTGTAGGTTGTTTATTGTTGCTTTCATACTATTTAAAGGTAAATCCCGAAGCTTGGAACAGAAGGGTTTATGCAAGGTTCGCTATGTTTGGTTTTTGGTTGTGCTTTATTTGTGTTCTTAGTGGTTAATAATCATTCCAAATTTAATAAAAACAAATCACTCGCAATTCCATCACACAAAAACTTTCCTTTTTTTGTAGTGCGTAATATGTTTTCATCCAAAAAAAGCAAATGATCGTCAATGAACTTTGCCGCTTGCTGGTTGAGATAATTCAAATACGTCTTTCCGAATTCGTGCTCAACTCGATCCAATGAAACCCCCCAAATCGTTCGCAAACCCGTCATCACATATTCGTTATACCGGTCGGTTTTAGTCAGGGTTTCGATTTCTATGGGTAATTTATTTTCTTGAATCGATGTAATGTACAAGGCATTATTTGATACATTCCAACCCCTATTTGTTCCATCATAACTGTGTGCAGAGGGCCCAATACCGATGTATTTTTTGCCCAACCAATAACTGGAATTGTTTCTCGAAAAATAATTTTCTTTTCCAAAATTAGACAACTCATAATGAATAAATCCTTTTTCGGTTAATGTAGTTACTAGTGTTTCGAAATGCTGGGAAGCCACTTCGTCATCGGGCTGCGGAATAATTCCTTTTTGAATGAACGAATGCAGTGCGGTTTTAGGCTCAACCGTTAACGCATAACTTGAAATATGGGGCACTCCAAAAGACAAAGCTGTTTCTATATTTTGCAACCATTTTTCATTGGACATGTTCGGAATTCCGTAAATCAAATCAATGGAAATATTATCAAAGTATTGTGAGGCGATTTCGAGACATTTTTCAGCTTCTTCCGCATTGTGCGCGCGATTCATCATTTTCAAATCATCTTCAAAAAAAGATTGTATGCCAATGGATAAGCGATTTACGGGCGAATTGGCTAATTCGACGATTGTTTCTTCATCTAAATCATCGGGGTTCGCTTCTACCGTGATTTCAAGGTTGTCTGCAACTTTATAATTTTGATACACTGCATCTATCAAAAATTTCAAATCTGCAATGTCTAATATGGAAGGGGTACCACCTCCAAAATAAATGGTTTCAATTGTTTCGGGAATGGGTGATGAGTAATGGGTGACGGATTTGCTTCGCATTTCAATTTCTCTTGCCAAAGCCGCAACCATTTTGTCTTTCTTCTTTAACGAAGTCGAAAAATGAAAGTCGCAATAATGACAGGCTTGCTTGCAAAAAGGGATATGGATGTATATTCCGCTCATGCTATTTTTTTATGCGAGATTCATTATTTTTCACAAAGGCATCCCAACCTGTATAACTTTTTTCACCAACTACTTTCCCTGAATTGAAGAAATGACAAACCGCAGCTGCCAAACCATCGGTAGAATCAAGGTTTTTGGGTAATTCTTTTAAACCCAATAGCTGCTGGAGCATTTTAGCAACTTGTTCCTTGCTCGCATTTCCGTTTCCGGTGATGGCCATTTTAATTTTTTTGGGTTCGTATTCGGTAATCGGAATATCCCTAGAAAGACCGGCAGCCATAGCGACTCCTTGTGCCCGTCCGAGTTTCAACATGGATTGCACATTTTTACCAAAGAACGGTGCTTCAATAGCAATTTCGTCGGGGTTGTGGGTGTCGATTAATTCGATCGTTCGTTCAAAAATGACCCGTAGTTTTTGATAATGATTGTCGTATTTTGACAAAATCAATTCATTCAACTGTACAAATTCCATTTTTTTATTGACCACCTTTATCAACCCGAAACCCATAATAGTGGTTCCAGGGTCAATACCTAATATGATGCGTTCGTTTGCCAATGAAAATTATTTTTCTACTTTAATGATTACTGGAAGTATGAACTGCGTTTTAACTTTTATACCCCGTTTAATCGCGGGCTCTACTTTCGGAAAATTGGCCAATCGGGCCATTAAAATACTGTCCGCTTTTATTTTATCATACGCCACACTGTCTTTTAAAAATTGGGGCTCAAATTGCAAACTCGCATCCGGATGTATGGTCACTTTAACCGATATGGTATCGGTTTTAGGATAGAGCATTTGAAGGGTATCCAACCCTATTTTTTCTTGAATCGTTTGTGCTAAATAATCAAAAAAACACTGCTTTTTAACGGCTGGATCTTTTATGGTATCACATGAAAGTACCGATGGTAATTCGTCTACTTCTTCCCAATTGATTTTTTGCAATTCTTGTTGCAACAATTGATTTTCATCGGGTACTTTTTTGTCAAATAATTGACACGAATACAAGAGTACAGCCGCTACAATAAGTTGGAGTATTTTTTTCATGTTAATCTTACATCTGAAATTTTATAGGCAAAGCAAAGCTCACCTTTATGGGTTTGCCATCGCAAAATGCCGGTACGCATGTTGGCATGGCTTTAATAATTCGGATCGCTTCTTCCTCTAATACCAATCCGTTTTCGGGCCCTCTGGCATCCATAATTTCAGGGTTCCCTTCTATATTAATTAGGAATTGAACAAGGACTGTTCCTTCGATTTCATGTTCAATAGCAAATGAGGGGTAGCTAAACTTATTTGCTACGTGTTTTCTAAAAAAATCTATAAACGGTATTTCTTCCTCTTGCTCGCTGATACTGTTTTTTACTTTAAAAAAGGGCAATACGGGCTGATCACATTTGGTAAACCCATTGAGATCATCAACAACTTTAGTCGTTGCTTTGGTTATAGAATCTTGTTGTTTTTTTTGTTGTTTGGCTAGTTTGCTTTCTGCTACGCGAACCAAATATGCATCCCATTCTTTATTCTTAGCTTCTTCTAACGCTTTTTTGGCTTTTGCCAATTCTTTCAATCGGTCCGAAGTACTTCCAGACGGTTGTTGTGCTACCGAAACTGTAACTATAAATAATGAAATCACTAGTATAAATAAACTTCTCATGTTTTAATTTTGCCCTGTTTGACCTGAACAAAGTTATGAAATTGTTAGACATGAACTAGTATCTTATAGGATTACTTTTGATGCAATTGTGTATTCGTAAAATTGACTATTCGTATTCATATTGTAAGTGGCTATCTTCATCATGAAGCCATTAAATCAAAAAAGCCTTGCATAAATGCAAAGCTTTTCATTGGTCTAACTACTAAACCTAATCCCAATTGCTTGGGAATAAACAACACAACTATCTTGATTTTGATGCCTTTTATATACAACATCAAAAAACCTTTTTTGGGCAAAAAAGCACTTCAATTTCTCGAAGTGCTTTTTATTTTCTGGCGGTCTGGACGGGACTCGAACCCGCGACCCCATGCGTGACAGGCATGTATTCTAACCAACTGAACTACCAAACCAGTGCATTTTTCACCTTTTCTTTATGAATAAAGGGCTAGGTGAACTTGATTGCGAGTGCAAATATACTACGCTTTTTGATTCCTGCAAATATTTTTTGAAAAAAAGGCAAACTTTTTTCGAGCACCCTAGGCAAACTTTTGTTTTTCAACCAAATAGGCTGTCATTATTTTTTCGAAAGTTTCTCCAATTGCAACCGGTATGTATTTTATTTGATATTGCAAGCAAGTGGATTCAATGGTTTTGAAATAAGTACGCATTGTTTCTTGATAGGCATCCTGACTATTTTCAGCAAAAAGCTGAACCGTTTCACCGGTTTCAACATCAATAAACTTTCTAGGGGCGGCATCAAAATCAAAGTCCAATTCGGTCTTTGGATCATACACATGAAACACCACAACTTTATGTTTGTTGTGTTTTAAATGTTGCAATGCCTTAAAAATTTTATCATTATCCTCATTTTGAAACATATCCGTAAACAAAATTACCATGGATCTACGGTGTAAATTTTCGGCAATTTGATGCAAATAAGTTACGGTATCCGTTGTTTTTGTTGCATTATTGCTTGAAATTAACGCTTCTAATTGATGCAAAAGCATGTGGTGGTGACGGTCGCTACCTTTTTCAGGAGCATAATACTCATACCGATTCGAATAGATACTTAGTCCCACGGCATCCCGCTGTTTCTTTAGCAAATTCATTAATACGGCAGAAGCCAATACAGAAAATCCAATTTTATTTTCAAAAAAAGCTTGCTGATTGCGCAACTTGGGATAATGCATGGAAGAGGAATTATCGAGGATCAAATGACATCGTAAATTGGTTTCTTCTTCGTATCGTTTGGTATATAATCGGTCGGTTTTTGCAAATAATTTCCAATCCAAATGCTTGGTGCTTTCACCAGGATTGTAGGTTTTGTGTTCGGCAAACTCAGCCGAAAAACCATGAAATGGCGATTTGTGCATTCCCGAAATAAAGCCCTCCACAATTTGATTCGCCAAAAGTTCTAAATGTTCAAAACGCGCAATTCTTTCTATTTGCTGATCTAATTTCATACATTCAAAGATAGGAAAAGATTTTATTTATAGGAGAAAGGTTATGGGAAAGGTTATGAATAAAAAAAGGTCCAACTTTCGTTGAACCTTTCACTTTCTTATATTTTATAGATTACAGTAACGCATCGATAGCATCTGTGTAGGTTTTTTTAGGTGCAACACCTACTTGTCTTCCTACTACTTCTCCGTTTTGAAAAATCAAAACCGTTGGAATGTTACGCACACCATATTTCGCAGCGAATTCTTGATTTGCATCCACGTCTACTTTACCAACTACTGCCTTTCCTTCATACTCACTGTGGATTTCGTCAATAACTGGTCCGACCATTCTACAAGGTCCGCACCAAGCTGCCCAAAAATCTACTACTACTGGTTTGTCTGATTTCAATACTACTTCATCAAAAGTAGCATCTGTTATTGCTAATGCCATATGTTCTTTATTTTATTATTAATTGAATTGCAAATTTAGGAATTTATTATCAATGACAATGCGAAATAAAATTAGTTTTAATTATGCTGCTATTGCCATTATTTATGCATTAATTTAGTTTAAAGCTTACGTTCATTTTATCCAGTTCTTGAAGAAATTCTGATGAAATTTTTACTTTCAATTTTCGGCTCGGCATGGAAAGTTTGGTTTTTACAACAATTTCTTCTCGCTCTACTGGAATGGCTACATCCATTGCCACATCCTCTTCCCCTTCATCGGTAGAATCCAATTCTTCATCCATACTAACCGGACTCATTTCTAGTACTTTTTTGATGCGTTCTAATTCCATTACTTCAAAAGTTACCGAATGATCCCCTTTATGGGACATAAAAAGTTCGTTGAGCTCAGTTACTAAGGGCGCGTTTACTTCTTTAATGTCCAAATGAATGACTAATTTTTTAGCAAAAACGGGCAATACATCGGCCAACATTTTAGCATCAATAAATTGAATACGTGGATCTGATTTTTTACCAGTTTCTCGGTTGACCCAACCTTCTTTGACGTTGATTTTGAAATACACAAACTGATTTTGCAACAAGAAATGACGGTATTTTAAATATTCTTCGTCAAAAATTCGAAACTCAAAACTTTCATCATAACCTTCTAATGCAAAAGTAGCCCAACCTTTGCCGTTTTTTGCGGTGCGATGCTGCACATTGGTTACTATCCCTCCAAAGGATAAGTTTTTTCCCAAATGCTGTGCTAGATTTTTAAGCGATTCCAATTTGGCGTTACAAAAATATTTCATTTCAAATTTGTAATCGTCTAAAGGATGCCCCGAAATATAAATTCCAACCACTTCTTTTTCTTTGGCTAATTTTTCCATGGTGCTCCAATCTTCACAAGGAGGAACCACCGGCTCTGCAATTTGCACTTCCGATGCATCGCCAAACAAACTCACTTGAGAGGAATTTTCGTTCTCCTGAAATTTTGAACCGTAGCGAATGGCCTTCTCTAAGAAGGTAATTCCGTCGCCATCATGATGAAAATATTGGGCCCGGTGTGTTTCAGTAAAACCATCAAAACCTCCTGCTAAGGCTAAATTTTCAAAGGCTTTTTTATTCGCAGCACGCAAATCGATGCGTTTGGCCAAATCAAAAATAGATCTATAATTTCCGTCTTTTCTTCGTTCAACTATCGTTTGAACCGCTCCTGCTCCAACCCCTTTTACAGCTCCCATTCCAAAACGAACAGCATAGTTTTCATTCACCGTAAATTTATAAAAGGATTCATTGACATCGGGTCCTAAAACGGCCAATCCCATACGTTTACATTCTTCCATAAAGAACGAAACTTGTTTGATGTCGTTCATGTTATTGGAAAGTACCGCAGCCATGTATTCTGCGGGATAGTGTGCTTTCAAATAGGCAGTTTGGTAGGCAATCCAAGCATAACAAGTAGAGTGCGATTTATTGAAGGCATAACTAGCAAAAGCTTCCCAGTCTTTCCAAATTTTCTCTAAAATAACCGGATCGTGTCCTTTTTCAGCCGCTTGATTGATGAATTGCGGCTTCATTTTGTTCAACACCTCAATTTGCTTTTTCCCCATGGCTTTTCGCAAAACGTCGGCATCCCCTTTTGAAAATCCGGCTAATTTTTGCGACAAAAGCATTACCTGCTCTTGATAAACCGTAATTCCGTAGGTTTCTGCCAAGTATTCTTCACAAGCTTCTAAATCGTATTTTATTTCTTCTTCGCCATTTTTTCTTCGAACGAATGAAGGTATATATTCTAAAGGCCCCGGACGATACAACGCATTCATGGCGATCAAATCGGCAAATACAGTTGGCTTTAAGTCCTTCATGTACTTTTGCATTCCGGGGGACTCGTATTGGAAAACCCCAACCGTCTCACCTCTTTGGAACAGCTCATAGGTTTTTGTATCGTCAATTGGAAAATTATCAGGATCTAAGTCAATATCCAATCGATATTTTACCAATTTTACCGTATCTTTAATTAAGGTCAAGGTTTTTAATCCTAAGAAGTCCATTTTTAACAATCCGGCGCTTTCGGCAACCGAGTTGTCAAATTGGGTAACATACAAATCCGAATCTTTTGCCGTGGTTACAGGAACAAAATTTGTAATGTCGCTGGGGGTAATGATTACACCACAGGCATGGATTCCAGTATTTCTCATGGAACCCTCCAAAACTTTAGCTTGTTGTATGGTTTCCCCCGCTAAATCTTCAGAATGAGCAATTTCAATCAGTTCTTTGACTTTATCAAATTCTTCCGAACGCAATGCTTTTTTAACTTCACTCTCGTCTTCGGCTAAGAATCGTGCCAAATTCCATTTGGATGGCATCATCCCTGGAATCAATTTTGCAATTCGATCGGCTTCAAACAAGGGTAAATCCAAAACACGAGCTGTGTCTCGAATTGCCGACTTAGTAGCCATTTTACCATAGGTAATAATTTGCGCTACTTGATTGGATCCGTATTTATTGATCACATAATCCATAACACGTCCACGGCCTTCATCATCAAAATCGATATCGATATCGGGCATGGAAACACGATCTGGATTTAAGAAACGCTCAAAAAGCAAATCATATTTAATGGGGTCAATATTTGTAATTCCTAAACAATAGGCCACGGCAGAGCCCGCAGCAGAACCCCTACCAGGACCCACAGAAACATCCATTTTACGGGCTTCAGCAATAAAATCTTGTACAATTAAGAAATACCCTGGATAGCCCGAATTGGAAATGGTAAGCAATTCAAAATCCAACCGTTCTTTAATTGCATCGGTAAGCTCAGGATATCTTTTTTCGGCCCCTTTGTAGGTTAAATATCGTAAATAGTCGTTTTCACCTCTAACGCCACCATCTTCGGCATCCGCTGGAACTTCAAATTCGTCGGGAATTTTAAACTTAGGAAGTAACACATCTCTGTAGAGTGAATAGGCTTCAACTTTATCGATAATTTCTTGAATGTTAATAATCGCTTCGGGTAAATCAGCAAAAAGCTGCTTCATTTCGTCGCCCGATTTGTAGTAATATTCTTGATTGGGCAACCCATAACGATACCCGCGACCACGACCTATAGGTGTTGCTTGTTTTTCTCCCTCTTTTACACACAACAAAATATCATGCGCATTGGCGTCTTCTTTGTTAACGTAATAGGTATTATTGGTAGCGATCAATTTCACTTGGTGCTTTTTTGCAAAAGCAATTAACGATTGATTGACCCGGTTTTCGTCTTCTTGTTTGTGGCGCATGACTTCCAAATAGAAATCAGCCCCAAATTGTTCTTTCCACCAAATAAGTGCTTCTTCGGCTTGACTTTCACCTACATTTAATATCTTACTCGGAATTTCACCATATAAATTACCCGACAAAACAATGATGTCTTCTTTGTACTTTTCTATAATTTTTCGATCGATACGCGGCACATAGTAAAACCCATCTGTGTAAGCAATGGAAGACATTTTAGCTAAATTATGATAGCCTTTTTTATTTTTAGCCAGTAGTACAACTTGATACCCGTTGTCTTTCTTGGTTTTATCTTTGTGATCGTCACAGATATTGAATTCGCAACCTACTATCGGTTTAATTTCGCTCGCTACAGGATTTTCACCTGCTGCAATTGCCGCTTCAATTTTTGCTTTAGCGGCTTTATTATGGTTCATTACAGCACTTACAAAATGAAAGGCGCCCATCATGTTACCCGTATCTGTAATGGCAACTGCTTGCATGTTGTTTTTAGCAGTAGCGCTAACTAAATCGTTCACTGCTATAGTTGATTGCAACACTGAAAACTGCGTATGATTGTGTAAATGAGCAAATGCTGCTTCGTTTAAATCCGATTTTACCGAAGCCGAAATGGTGGTTTGAATCTCTTGTTGTTCCTCTTTCTTTAATCGGGAACGAATGGCTTCTGAAGCTTGTTTTAAATTGATGTGGCGCAATCCAATCAATTGGATTTCCCCTAAATTTCTTTCGCGAAAACTTCTAAAATATTCAGGAGCAACGTCGAGTTCTTCTTTGGTAAAAACTTCTCTTTTGATCAGCTCCAAAAAACAACGCGTAGTCGCTTCAACGTCGGCAGTTGCGTTATGCGCTTCTGCGAAAGGTTGATTGAAAAGATATTGATGTAATTCGGTAAGCGTTGGTAATTTAAACTTTCCACCTCTACCCCCGGGCAATTTTAACAAACTTGCTGTTACCTCGGTACAGGTATCTAAAACCGGCATTTTCGATAAATCCGTACCGATGCCTGTACGATGGAATTCGCACCCCATAATATTTACATCAAATCCTACATTTTGCCCAACGATAAATTTTGTTTTGGAAAGCGCAATGTTAAATTTTTCCAATACTTCCGTTAAAAGAATGCCTTGTTCGATGGCTAATTCGGTTGAAATACCATGAATTCTTTCGGCATCATATGGGATATTAAAACCTTCGGGCTTGACCAAAAAATCTTGGTGCTCGATCAAATTCCCCATATCATCATGCAGTTGCCATGCAATTTGTATACAACGAGGCCAATTGTCTGTATCTGTAATAGGTGCAGACCAACTTCTAGGCAATCCGGTGGTTTCGGTGTCGAAAATTAAATACATGTAACGAATGATTAATGATGGGTAATGACGGTAATGAATTACCAATTACTGTTTTCAAAAATACAGTTATTGCACAAATTGGGCAATTTTAGTTATCAACAAAAAAACCATTTGAAGGCCTTCAAATGGTTTTTTATATATTTAGATGTTACTGAATTTATTGTGCTAAGGGCACTTTGTAAAAATTTCCTTCAGAAAACGTAACTATTTCACCTTCTGTATTCGTAGCATTCAATTTGAAAGTCCCAGTAAATAATCCCCCAGAAGCATCTATAATCGTAATTTCTCCATTACTTTGCTGCACATTTTCGATGCGTACAGTAGCATTATTATTACCTCCAAGAATGGTAATCACATCTCCAGCAACATATCCCAGTCCTCTCGAAACTACGGTAGCCTTGGTAACTGCACCAGACAAGGTAGTTAATGCCAATCGGAGTCCAGAACCTGATCCTCCACTTGTATGTGCGGCTGCAGCACTTGTATATCCTGTTCCTGCAGTTAGTACACTAGATAATTTATAAGCTGGTCCGGCTACAACACGAGTATCAAATATCCCTACAAAACTACTTAACGCATTACCTGCTGAGGTATAGGTGGCAAAATTACCGGCATTTTGTGTGCCCAATAAATACGTTCCAGGTGCCGTTGCAGCTGTTTTCAATTCTACTGTTTCATAAGAAGTATAGGCCGTAATAGTCATTCCTCCATTTGCATCTACAGCTACTCTTGCTTCATTAGCTCGCCATTGTACATCATTCAATTGGGCTTGAAAACCAGGGGTATTGGTTTGAATATCTTGTTCACATGAACTAAATAAAGCCACAACAGCTAGTATAGAAAATATTTTTTTCATTATAAATGTTCTAAATTATTATGTAGGAAACAAAAATAAGTTTTTTATCCCAACAAAAACAAAATAGCAGAAAAAATATTTTTAACCACTTAGTATATTTGTATCACAAAGTTTTATATATTTGCACCCTTAAATAACCAAGGTCGAGTACCTTAAATTAATCACAAGATTATGTCAGTAAAAATTAG
>JACCDI010903225.1_pt1 | contig 27007 bp, 23 predicted proteins | sample 7442791 | NCBI WGS metagenome assembly JACCDI01 (sample SAMN15323434, study PRJNA562643) | freshwater metagenome | isolation source: river surface water | place: USA:Blue River Watershed | collected 2017-08-15
ATTATGTTGTGTAATATAATCTTCTGTTGCTTTATCTATTATTGTTGAATTTTCGTTTGAATTGTTATTGGAACTATTATTTTTATAATGAATTTTGTTAATTTCATTTAATCCAAAAATATCATAATTATTTTTATTTTCTTTGCTCATATAATAAGCAAATAAAATAACATAAATCAGAAATATTTATTATTTATTTCAATGTTAATAAATACATGAACTTATTCAAATCAGCTAAGATTTCATCACGAATATTATATAAATCACTATTAGACATACTTTGCATCGCTTTATTTTGGTCTAAATCAACTAAATATGTTTTGAATTCAACAATCTCGTCTTTTAATTCTTCTGGACTTGTTAAATCAATCAAAGAAATTGATTTGTCTTTTGTTAAATCACTGCGTCTTAATGTTTTACCAAATAATACTTCCATAAATTTGTCCACATTATCATTTAATGAAGCATATAAATCATCAGTAGCTTTATGAGTAGCATAACTGAAAGTTTTCCAATGATATAATTTAATCATCATAAGTGTTTCAAGAAATTTTATTGTTATTTGTTCTTGGAATTTGACGAGACTTGTTTCGCTACTTCTAGATGAATAACCCTTACTTGTAGTTGTTTTTGTTCTAGCACCACCTGCACGTGTAGAAGCCATACGTCCAAAGTATACAGGAGTATTTCTTTCTTTACCTCCACTTCTTTTTCTATGTCTTCTGGTTCTTGAAGCCATTATATATTTATATATATTTATATATATTATAAATATTTTATCTATTATGTTTTTAATATACTGTTCTGTAATTTAAAAATCATCGTCATCATCACTATATAACTGTGGTGTAAATGTATTACCTAAACTATTCATTTTTTCTAATCTTTCTAATGTTTTTTCCAAATTAGCTGCCTTAACATTTTTAAACAAGTAATCTGTTTTTGGTGCCTTTTCATTTTTCTTTATTTGTTTATATACTGTATCTATATTTCCAACAACAACTAGTGTTTTTTCTTTATGTTCTGGTTTAATTATATCTATATTCAAATCTATATTTTCAGTTAAGAGAGAAATCGCGAAATATACTAAATATTTCCTTTTTTTAAACGATCCTCTAGAATATTTCAAGCAAAATAAATTCAATAAACTTTTGATTATTTTCTGTATAAGGTTACTACGCAACTCTGCTTCTCTCATTATACCATCCCAAATAATCCAAATAATATCCATTTGACTTTTTGGGTCTACAGGCATTTTAGCCCTTCTTTCACACGAACATTTTTCCTTTCTTTGTTTACATAATGTTTCAAATTCCATTATCCATTCTAACCAATAACATGCATTCATCACATTTTTTCCTTCACTAGATATATTGTAGACAAACTCATTAGTTGCTATAAATAATTCTTTTGGGTCACCCTTTTGAAAAATAATGTCTCCATAATGAACACTTGGTGCTTTAAATTTATCGCTCATATGGCCTGTATTTAATTCTTCTTTTTTAATTTTAACTTCATCATAGCTATGTTTTCTTTTAGCATCACACAAAATACAAATAACCTCGCAGAAAAGTTTGCGCATTTTTTCATTATTACGAAGTTTTATTTCCATATTAGAATAACCATTATTAATGATGTCTCTAAAATTTTTGATTCTCAGTTCCAAATATGTAGCTAATTTAGGATTACCTGAATGAATATTTTTACTATAAAAATATAAAATAATATCCCATAAATCACCATAATGTCCCGCACAAATTAATTCAGCACTCCAATAACATGCTGGTTCTATTCTTGAATTAATTAAACTATTTAGTAATTCTTTTTTAACATCTGTTTTTTTAAATTCAGAAAAAGAAATACCCTTAAACTCTTTTGCTTCTCTCACATCATTTATTTCAGAATTAGAATTATTAGAATTAGAATTAGACATTTTTTGTTATTATTTTATTTATATATATTCAAATTGATACAAAAAAAATAACAACAATACATATAGATAAAATAAATGAAACAAGAAAAAAATTATATTATTGACCCATTAAATATGATAGTTAAAGCTTTTGATAAAATGAATAATTGGGGTAAGGTATTAGTTCTTATTGTTATATTTTTAATTGTTTTGAGTTTATTAAAACCATTTAGAACTTCTAAAGAAGGATTTGAACAAAATGAACAATTTGTTTTTAAAAGTGGTCCAGAAGTTTATGATGGGTTTTATGCTGATATTTACGACCAATTAGTATTTAATAATTTAAAAGATGAATATGAAATTGGTGAGATTGTTAATAACACGAGTCCAAGTAGTGAAAGTATTATAGCTGATATTGGTTCTGGAACTGGACACCATGTTGCTAAATTAAAATCTCGCGGTTTTGATAATGTTGTTGGTGTTGATATATCTCCTGATATGATTAAAAAAGCTAAAGAAACATATCCTAACTTGAATTTTAAAGAAGGTGATGCTACGAATGCTGCTTTATTTAAGCCAAGTTCAGTAACACAAGTTTTATGCTTATATTTTACTATTTATTATATCAAAGATAAGACAGTATTTTTCAAAAATGCTTATGATTGGTTGATGCCTGGTGGCTCATTAATTGTTCACTTAGTTGATCGTGAAATGTTTGACCCTATATTACCACCTGGAAATCCATTAATTGTAGTATCTCCACAAAGATATGCTAAAAAGAGAATAACTCATACAAATGTTACTTTTAATGATATGAATTATCGTTCTGATTTTGAGTTAGACGCAAGAAATAATGTTGCAGTTTTTAAAGAAAAATTCAAAGACACTGAAACTGGAAAGATAAGAAAAAATGAACATGTTTTTTATATGGAATCAGAATCAGAAATAGTTGCTATGGCTCAAAATGCTGGATTTATTGTTCAGTCCAAGATAGATTTAATTAAATGCTATTATGAATACCAATATTTATATGTATTCCAAAAACCAGAATAAACATTATATTATTTTTATGAATTATAATATAATGTTTGTATTAAAAAATTATAGGTTGGCCTTTATATAACCATATTTTAGTATTATCATTTTTGTATTCATTATTATCTAACATTTTTGGAAGTTTTTTTAAATAATTACTTTTAATCCACCAAATATTTTGTGAAAAAATATTTTCAAATAAATCACTTTTAATTACTTCAAACCCATTATTTAATTTATCGATATATGATTGATACTTATTAATAAAAGTATCTACTAATCTTTTTTCATTATTATCTATATTTAAATATAGAATATTACAATCTGGACTATTTAAACTAAATTCATGCATTAAATTAATAGTTGATGTTTGAGATATTTTTTCATTATCTGAATGATTAATTACTGAAAATTTTGAACCAAATTCTCCATAAATAGGTTCTCCTGTATTTTTTATAATTATTTTATCCAATATTTTTATTAAACCACATTCTGATATTTTTTCAATAAAATAAATCAAATTTTCAGGTCTAGTATTTTTTTCTGAATAATTGTGTATAAAACATATATTTTTATATTTATAATCAATATTAAAATCAATAAGATCATTATCATTATCATTATCATTATAACAAATAATATTTTTACTTATGATTTCATCAACAACCTTTATAACTTTTTCATTTTCAATTGAAATATTTATTAATGAGTTTGTGAAATTATTTGTTTCTAATCTGGTTTTATAAAAAATGTCTCTAATTTTTTGAATATCAAAAAAATCATTATAACTTATAATTTTCAAATTAGGATATTTATTAATAAAATCAGTATCTAACTCATAAGAATTTTCAGATAATATATTATAACCACCACCTAACAACCTATCGCATCTAATATGCTCAAAAACATCTGATGGTTTATTTAAAAATTGACCATGTATATTTAATATAAATTTACATTTTGATAATTGTAAATCTCTTTTCTCTCCCCATCCACAAATAATTTTTGTTTTATAACCATGTAAATTTAAAAAATCTATGATTTTTCTTCTTCTCTCACAACTACAAGGATTATCATATGATATTAACCCAAAATCATATTTTTTATCATTTAAATTATAAAATTTTGATAAAACTAGTGTTTCTGTTTCATATATGTTATATTCCAAATGTTTTGTATTATGATAACCATTATTATTCAATATTTTAATATTTGATTTACTATAATCATAAATAAATTTAAATTTTTTATTACCATATTGATTTTCTAAAAAATCTTTTAATCTTTCAGGAATTGTTAATGGTTCTAAATTTAAAATACTAATTGTAACATCATTTTTATTTAAAAAATAATCATAAATATTCTTATTCCAAACACCTTGAACAAAAGTGATTTCATAAATATCTTCTTGTAAGCAAGGTATTTCAGTATAGTCAATATCGTTAGTTTTAATATATAAACAAATTAATTGTGAATATTTTGATTTTAAACTAGTTAAATAATCAGATAAACATTTTGCTTCTTGTTTATACCAAAATGGAATAACCAATATCCATTTTTTTTGTTTTTCTGAACATTCTTCTTCCACTTTTTTAATTTCTTCCATTTGTTTTGTTTCTTCTATTTTATTACCATAATTTTTATTTATAAAAAGATAATCAGCATCTGGACCATTATCAGAAAATTTTTCTTTAACAACTTCCCACCCTTGTTCATTTAAGTATTTTATAGTTACATGTGATAAAGGAGCTCCTCTATTATACTCAGTATGTTGTAATTCTATTATTAAATATTTTGCTTTATTTATTATACTCATACTTCCTTTTAATATATCTAATTCTGCACCTTGAACATCTATTTTTATTAAATCCGGTAATGCTATATTATTTTCTTTTACTAATGTTTCTAACTTTTTTGTTATTTTATTAATATAATTATTTTCTGGATAATATTTTTCTGCGTTTTTACTACCAATTTCTTTATAATAAGAATTACCACCAGGAGATAATTCATTTTCATAAAATTTAACAATTTTATCATCTTCATTACTCAAAACCCCAATATAATGTTCTAAATTTTCTTCTTCATATAATTTTCTTCCACTTTCAATAGCATCAAATAAAATTATTTTAGAATCGGGCCAAACTTTTTTAGCTACATCTGTCCAATGTAAAACATTCGCACCTATATCATAAATAACATTTGGTTTAAAATATGTAGACATTTCATATAAACATTTTTTATGACTATCTGGTATGCTATAATTATTTCTTAAAAACCTTAATCTATCCAAAATTTGTCTATCTTTTTCATTTTCTTCATTTTTTTTCAAAAAAAAAAATTTTTCACACCAAACTTTTGCTCTATTTTTCCAAGAACATTCCATAACATATTTATATCCAGTATTTTTTAATATTTCCTTTGTATCTTTGTTACTATCAATAGCTTTTAACATTTCTATTTCATTAGTAGAATTTATTTGAACACCATTTCCATTCATAGTATCAGTTAATCCAGCAAAAGGATAATATAAACATATTACTTTAGAAGCCATCATTTCTAACGCAGTAATACAAGAAGTTTCTGGCCAATTTGTTGGATAAAACCAATATTCTGTTTTAGACATTAATTCATATAATTCATTTGCATTTAATTTACCTAAATGTTTTACACTAGGTTCTGTATCCATATATTTTTTAATATTAATTTCTTCTTGTGTATGTGGGAAATGATTATAAGAACAAATATTTAAAGTAGCATCTGGAAAAATTTCTAAAATTTTTGGCCATACTTCAATGATATGAGTTAAACCTCTTTCAGAACATGAACTATAAATAAAACTATGTGGTATTTTGTTATTACAATCATAATTAAACAACTCAGTAATTATTCCATTATTAATAATGTGTATTTTATCTTTTAATTCTGGATAAAATTGTTTGTAATTGGATGCTTGCCACTCTGTTAAACAAACACAACCAGTTATTTTTGATTTCCATTTTTTTACTATAGCTTGGTGTTCCATATATGTACAACCATAATGTATCAAATGTGTATCATGTGCCCATATAATATTTTGATAAGAACTAATATTTTTATATAATTCAAAAAATGAAACATAACGTGAAATTATAATAGTATGAAAACAATCAGTATCTATCATTTTTGTTAAAGTTTCTCTAGTAATATAACTAATATTTTCATTTTTCTCTTCCTTTACTGTTCCACAAATAAAAATGTTATAATCTTTTGGAAAATATTTTGTTAGATAAATAACGGCACGTTCACTTCCACCTAATCCAGAGTTTTTTGAAATCGATTCGTTCCATTCAAAAGAACCATAACCTGTATAAATTAAAATATTTTTACTTTTTTTACATTCATCTTCAGAAAACTTGTATGTGATTTTTTCTGTTTCGAGAGAAAATCCAAATTGAGAATATGTAGATTCACTTAAAAAATCATATTGTTCTAATGAATGATTATTAGTTTTTAAAAAATTCATATATTCAACAAATAATTTTGAGAATTCTTGCTTTTCTTCTGGAAGTATGTGTTTATCAAAAAATCTTAAATTGTAAAACATATTTTTCAAATACCAACTATTAAACATTTTGTATTTTTTTGTAAATATCATTTTATACATTTTTATTCCTAGTTGACGGTCTCCTAACCTATCAGCTAAAATAATCATATAATATGGAACTAAGAAATCTTGAATTGATAAATCAATGAATAATTTATGAGTTAAATTAACTTCGTTTTTCAAATATTTATTCTCATAAAAATCTTTTACGAGACAATAATATTGATAAGCTATTTTACAACCATCATTATTTAAATAATGAACTAACAAATGATAAAAACATTCAAGTCTTTCTGTATCTATTTTAAGTGATTCTACTAACCAAAAAAAACTCTCTTCTTTCTTGCCCATTTTTTCATAACTTTCCATTAATTTCAGGCATGAATAATATTTTTCTTGATCCCAATTAGCACACTCAATACATTTTTTATACCAAACAGATGCTTCCAATGGTCTATTAGCATCTTTATATGATTGTGCACAATAAAAAGAATATCTTCTATATAATTCATCACCAGAATTCTTTGCTTCTTCATATGCTTTACTTAAAATTTCTGCGTCTTTTTTATATTTATCAGGGTCTTGATTACGTGAACTAGTTCTTCCTGATAAAACAAAATAATTTCCTTCTAAAATTGTTTGTGAAACACCGTTTTCTCCAGCAATATATTCATGTAATACACCTTTAAATTTCCAAATTTTATGATTATTTACTAAAAGTGTTCTAGTATAAGTGAATTCACTAGAACCAAATTTAAAATGATAACTGTCGTATGTTAATTTTTGAGGTAATTTGAAATCTCCTAAAATCTCATCATCCGCATCAAAAATCAATAAATAGTCTGTTTTATTGTAAGCATGTTCTAATGCTAATGAACGATTATGACCAAAATCTTTCCATACATCACAAAAAAGTTCTCCAGGTATTTTTCTATCATCAAAAAAATTCTGTATTATTTCACGTGTATTATCTGTAGAACCTGTGTCTGAAATAACCCAATAATCAAATTTAATTTTTTCTAACAATTTTTTTAATGTATTTTCAATAATATGTGATTCATTCTTAACAATCATATTCAAACAAATAGTTTGATGATTATTATCTCTTCCTTTTTTTGAATTATTAGGAATCATATAATTATAAAAATAATAATAATAATGTTTTTAAACACAAATATAGATAAATTATTTATTTTTTACTAATTAATATTCTATTTTGATTATTTCGATTATTTTTGAGTTAATAAGTTAATAATAATAATATTATTAAATTTTAGTAATCATGAGCATAAAACAATTTATTATTGATTATATTCCTTATATATTTTTAGTTATAGTATTCATATATCTTATTTTATATTCATATGTAAGATTAAAATACGGGTTTTGGTATTATCAACCTGTTCATCATGCACATAATTTTTATTATCATTTTTTTCCTCCTGGTATTATTATGCATCAACTTCCACAACCAAATAAATACACTAATTTTAAACAAATAGATACTATTTATTTTAATAAACTTTCTGATATACAATTAACACAATTCACAAATTTCATACGTGTCCATTTTCATAATCAAGGAGATAATAAATTCGCACCTAGAAAAGAAAATATAATACCATATTTTAAAGGATTCAATCAACCTTGTTTTTTCTCTTTTTTTACAGAAAATCAACTTCTACATAATGTAAAGACAAATGAACCAATAGAAGATAAAAAAATAGTATCTGTAATGACTGGACGCCCTTTAAACGTAAAAATAAATAATGGTGATCCTAAATCTAATTTTGATTCATATTACATTGATTATTTATGTGTTGATACAGTTTACCGAAAAAAAGGCACTGCTCCTCAAATGATTCAAACTCACGAATATAATCAAAGACATTTAAATAAAAATATTGCTGTTAGCATATTCAAGAGAGAAGGACAGCTTACTGGTATTGTCCCTATTTGTGTATACAATATGTATTGTTTTGATTGTAGGCGTTGGGGTTCTCCTATATTATTTCTTCACTCTTCATATAGTGTAGTTCCGTGTAATAAACAAAACTTCCATTTTCTAGCAAATTATTTGAATATGGTTCGTTCTCTCTTTGAAATAGAAATAAAGCCTGAATATTCGAATTTATTGGAATTGGTTTTAACAGAAAACATTTATATATATTATTTGTTACAAAAGGGAGTAATATATGCTGTTTATATGTTCAGGAAATCTAGCACTATAATAGAAGGAGGTAAAGAAGCATTAACATGTTTCGCATCAATAAATACATGTGATTCTAATGATATTTTCTTGAATGGTTTTAAATTAGCCTTTTGGGATATTATCAAAGAGAGAAAAAATTATGGTTTCCTTGTTATAGAAAATATAAGTTGCAATAATGTCTTGATAAATGGTCTTGTTATTAGAAATAAACCATATATAATTTCACCCGCAGCATATTTTTTTTATAATTTTGCATACAAAACATTTAACCCTAATAAGGTTCTAATGATTAATTAAATGTTTTATTTTTATTATTTTGTAATTTTTAAAATTTTTATTTACATAGTTTGTAGTAATTAACGTCTATATTTTCCAGAACGAGCAAAACTGTCTACTATAAATATTATAAATATTCCTAAAAAAGAATACAATACTACTTCTTCTGTAACATTTCCTGTGCGTTCATCTTGTTTTTCTTCTAATAAGTTTATCATATAATTAAGTTTTTGAATTAATACATCGTTATTATCAGTATACATCATAGCAGAACCATTTTGTGTTTTAACTGAAGCAGAATTTGAAGCTAAATCATTATTATTATATCCATATTGCTTAATAAAAGATTCCATAGCCTTTTTTTGCTCGCCTTTATTTGGACTTTGTAATAAAGCTGCTGAAAAATTAGGTACATACTTTTTATAATACTCTTCTGCTGTTTTTTCATCACCATAATTGCTCTCATAATTAGATAAATCATAATCATCTACTTTATAAGATTCTGATGGTTTTGCTCCTAATGTTCCTAAATTAGAGCTGTTATTTTGCATTCCTTCTTTAGTTGATGCTCTTTGTGAACCTATAGACATTGGTTTTGGTGGTGGATTACCGTAATAATCATCTAATCCATCACCTTCTTCATTTACTAAAGAATTGTTATGTATACTTTCTAAAACAGTATTCACCTTTTTAGAATCAATATCAGTTTTTGGATACCTTTTTTGTGTTCTATTATGTGATGACCTTTTTTTACTTATAGCATTATCATTATCACTATTATTATTATCAAATTGTGCGGCATAAATTGCTAAAGACATTCTCTCCTATTAAAAATTAAGATTATTTTTTTATTTTTCAATCTGAAATATTATTTATATTTTTGTTTTTGAAATAATAATATTATTATTTATATATACACACTTTTATATCAATGAACAGAAAACAATTAAATAATATCGTTATTTTAGTAGGTTTATTAGTATTTATTATTTATTATTTAAATGAACCATTTGATTTTAATATATTAGCTAGTTCTGTATATGGTCGTTTTATAATTATTTTATTGATTATTGCTGCTTCTAAACAAAATATTTATTTAGGTTATCTCGCTGTTGTAGGTATTATTGGTCTTTTACAGAATTTGGAAGAAGAAAATATTGTTACTATAAAAAAACCACATTATATTTCTAGTGTAGAACCATATGAAAAAGAAGGGTTTCAACCTATGGATATGGGCTTAAATTTATTTGAAACAGGTAGCTTACTTAATTTTTTCCCTTTAACTAATAGCTTAATGTATAATGATAATTTAGATGATAATACTCAATATAGTATTTTTATTTCAGAAGAAACTATTAAACAATTAGACAAAGAAGAAGAAAAAATGATTGGTCGTAATGCTGTAGATAAGAAAAAAATGGATAGTAAAAAAATGAGAGAACCCGAATATAATTATACAATTAGTGATATTTTAGAACTTCAACAAACTATTCGTCCAAAAGATTCAAGCACTATGATAGGGTCCCCATTATTTTTTGATAATTATTCACCTAGTGAAAGTAGATTTTAAATATAATATACAATAAATATTAACAAAATATTCTATTCTGTATATTATATATAATACTAATATGGATTTAAATAACGGCGTTATTATTTTAATGATAATACTTTGTCTTATGTTATATATGTATTTATTTAAATTAAGATTAGAAGAAGCTGAAGGATTTACACCTAAAATAGATGCTTTGATTAATAGTAAAAAGAGAGCTGTTAGAAGATTCAAAGAACGTTTTGTTGATTTAAGTACAGAAAAATGGAATCGTTTTTTAAGACAATCTGAACTTTATTAATTTTATTCTTTATTCTTTATTCTATTTATTTATAATTTTTTATATGCTATAAATATATGGTTAAAAAAGAAAATAATATAGAACAAAATAATATTCAACAAAATAATATAGAAGGTGGTGGAAATGGAGGTATTTTTTCTAGTATTTACGGATTATTAGGATATATTAATGATAATGTTATGTATTTAAATAATACAAAATTCTTTGCCGGTGTTGTTATGATAATGCTCAATATTGGCTCAAAATTTATAACCATTCAATTTAGCAAATCAACCGAAGAATATTTAAAATACACTGTATCTAAACAACTTTTAGTATTTGCTATGGCTTGGATGGGTACACGTGATATTTATACTGCTCTAATATTAACCGCTGTATTTGTTATTTTGTCTGACCATTTATTTAACGAAGAAAGCAAAATGTGTATTGTTCCTCAAAATTGTCGTGTGTTACATAAACTTATTAATACTACTGAAGACGGTATGGTAACAGATACTGAGGTTGCCGCTGCTATGGCTCTTTTAGATAAAGCTCAAAAACAAAAAGAATCTAAAGCACGAAAAGATGCTTATACTAAATTTGATTTGGAATATACAAATAAATATAATAATATTTAAATTAAATACTTAAATTTTTCTCCTTTATAATCTTAATGTATTATAAGTATGTCGATTCCTAATACATTAACTATATTTATTAATACAAATGTACGTGGTAGCACGAAAATAATTTATAAACCTAATATGACTGTTCCAGGTGAAACTGATAAAGATGACCATGTTAATTTTGACCCTTTAATTCGACTTAATAGAAGAATTATATATGATATTCCTCCTAATGAACCTAAAAATGAATTATATACACAATTTTTTAGAAGAAATTTATTTAAAAGTCTTGTTGCTAGAACTATAGCTCGTACTTACCAACCAAAAGGTATGACTTTATATAAAGCAACTAAACAAGGTATTATTGATAATAATATTCGACAAACACTAAATACACTTTTCGCAAAAAACACAAAAATTCATTTAAAAGGCAAAACTTATTTAGTAGATAGTTATAATTGGAATACAGGAGATTGGCGTATTGATACTAAAAGATTGCAAGCCAAATTTTTTGGAGTCCCCTTTTTCAATACGATGCAATATTTTTATATTAATAAAGCAAATTATGAAATTGCCCAACACGAATTAGATGATATTCCTAAACAAATTAGACAAGGCAGAATTTTAAATGGCGTTACATCTAAATTTAAAGAAGAAGGATTTGAATTAACAAAAGATGTTATTGGTTCTCCAGACGCACAACAAACAAAATTAATTGAAGACAAGCTATCTACACAAGAAGCAAATATTTACAATAATACTGAAATGAAAGATAATTTACCTGCTAATTTAAAAAATACTTTTGATAATTTGGTTGATGTAAATACATTTACTAATAATACAAGTGTTATTGATTTCGCATTAGACCCTATTATTCGTTCTACTGTTTTTTTTGATGACCGTGAATTCAACAAAGTCAGAAATGGTAATGATCGTTTAAATAAAAAATTAAATGTAAAATATATTGATTTTGATAATAGTTATATTAATTATCAGGAAAAATTAACACAATATAAAGAATTGTTAGGTCTTACTGTTCCTATCGAAGAATTACAACAAAAATCTAGATTACAAGTAGGAGATAATGTTGAAGTACATGTTACAAATACTGGAAGTTATATACCTGCTACAATTATGAAAATAAATATTGATGGAACTTTTAATGTGAAATTTTATGATGGAAGTATAGAAGATAATATTAAAGAGAATGATATTCATTTAATTGCTTCGGTTGGTATTGATGATAAGACTCGTGTTTTTTTGAAAAATAAAATGTATAATGAATTAACCGGTAAATTTTATATTTATATTAACGAAATTAAAAAAGATAACACACTTGACCAGTTAATGAGTGATGATGTGAAAAAGGAAAAAATATTCAATATTGTTAATGATTTGAATAAATTTAAAAAAGGATACGCACAAGATATTTTAAAGGCAATAGCAGCACTATATCAAAGTTTTATAGCAGAAAGAGAAATGTTTAAAAACTTACTTAGTTTTTTAGAATATTTAAAAAAAACTTATCAAAATGATGTTAATCAACGATTTAAAATGTATAATTGGAAATTACATTTATTCATATTAGATTTTGATATTAAATATTATAAAGCTTTATTGGATGACCCCGTTTATAATGAATTTATTGATGATATTATGGTTAATAATATTAAAGAAATAACACAAAATCTTGAACCTATTATTAAAAGAGATTATGATAGTATGGTAGAAATTGAAAAATATTATAATTTCCCAGAATTACTATTAATTGAGCGTTTTTATTTTGATGTGAATAACTATGAATTATTGAAATATGAAAACTATAATAAAAAAAATATTTGGACTATTTTCAATGACCAAACAGAAACATTTTATACTTTTATTAAAGATATGACTACAAAACAATTAGAAACAACAAAATTCGCATATGATAATTTTCAAAATAGACATACAGACCAAGAAAAAGAGACAATTTTCAATGCTGTTAATGTTATGAAAAAACAGGGAACCACTGGAAGTAATGGTATTTTAAGTTATGTTCTTAGTTCTTCAAATAAATTAAAAGGGGACATCAATACTGTTACTTATATTGAGAATAATATTATTACTTCATATGATTTTATATTTTTTTATTTAGAATTAGGATTAATTAAATATAGTAGACAAGGTTATTATATTTCTATTCAAGAAAATGCTGTATATATTAACTCTATGATAAGTCATTATTTATCACAATATTATTTTGATATAATAAATATTTTAAAAAATCCAAATTTGGCTAATGTGAATGTAGATGAATTTTTCAAAAATCCTTTTTTCAACTTTTTAACCAAGGATGATATAAAAATAGATGTTTTAAATTACAGAATTGACTTTTATAAGAATAGTATTATAGAAGACGATGAAAAATTTAAAAAATTTAATGAAGAACTCATACAAATAAATAAAAATATTGACGACTTAGATACTATATTATTTCCGACTATTAGTAAATTTAACATATATAATACGTGTAATAAATTATTAGGAAATGTTGTAGACACAAGTGGTAATGTAATTAGTAGTGCTTTACCTACTAATGTAACTAACTTGAATGTTATACAAGCTTCTTCAAGTCCTTTACATACTAATACTACTACTACAAGTATACAACCAACAGCACCTCCTATTGTTTCTGTTAATAAACCTTCACCACCACCGCCACCACAACAACAAAAAAAACCTACAATTAATGCTCCTGCTCAAAGTAACGGTCCATTAAGTATTCCTTCCAATAATCAAGCTCAAACCAATGTTAATATAACGAGTGTTCCAGTTGTGAACCCTTTACAACAACCACAATCACAAACACAAATACCAACACAAATACAACCTATACAAAATGTTTCTATAAAACCAACAGGCGGTCCTGGAACTAATGTTCCTTTAAGTGTTCCTTCTAATAATCAAGCTCAGACAAATGTTAATGTAACAAGTGTTCCAGTTGTGAATCCTTTACAACAACCACAATCACAAATACAAACACAAACACAACCTATACAAAATGTTCCTATAAAACCAACAGGCGGTCCTGGAACTAATGTTCCTTTAAGTGTTCCTTCTAATAATCAAGCTCAGACAAATGTTAATGTAACTGGAATACCTGTTTTGAGTCCATTACAACAACAACAATTAAAAGAAATAAAAGAACAAGAAGAAAGAGAGAAAGAAGAACTTAAAAAGGCTATGGAAGAATTAAAAGAAAAACAAAGAATTTTAAAAGAAGAACAAGATAAACGTGATGCTGAATTAGCTGAACAACAAAGAATTTTAAAAGAAGAACAAGATAGAAAAGAAGCTGAAATAGCTGAACAGAAAAGATTATCAGATGAAAAATATCAAGCAAATATTAGAGAATTAGAAGCTAAATTGATTCTTAGACAAGAAGAATCAGAAAGACGAGCATTAGAAGAAAAAGAACGTAAATTAAAAGAAAAACAAGAAGCAGAGTTAAAAGCTTTTATGGAAAAAGAACAAAAAGAAAAGGAAGAAGCAGAAAAACAAATACAGTTATTACTTGATCAACAAAAAGTCGAAGACGAAGAACACGAAAAACAAATGCTAGAATTACTTGAACAAGAACAAAGAATACGTGATGAGAAAGAAGCAGAAATACAGGCACTCCTTGAACAAGAACGACAATTAAAAGAACAAGAAGAAAAACAAAGACAATTAGCTATTGCAGCTGTTAATATGGAACAACAAACACTTGAACAAGCTCGTAATCAAGCTCTTTTAGACCAAGAAACAAGAACAAGGGAGAGAACTGCTAGACTTTTGAATACTTCAAGACGTTCTATATCACCTGAACAAACATATAAAGGAATGAGTAGCACAGCACAAGGGCCTGATAAAACACGCAAAAAAAGTCTATTTCAAGATGCTACAAAAATGAGCACAAATAAAAAACAACAATACATTGATAAGATATTGAGTCAAAGAAATACAAATGCGACTAAAGAACTTAAAATTAATTTTGATATGATACAACAATTTGGAGAGAAAAGTAATATTTTAGATGAAATGGATTTAACAACTTTTACACAATTTAATAATTGGGTTGTATTACTTAATGAAGGTGGTGGTGATTGCTTTTTTTCTTGTATTCGTGATGCGTTTAATGGTAATAATGTTTATAATTCCAGTAATTTCACACCAAAAGTAAGAAGTAGTGATTCTAAATATGCTGACCATAATGGGTTCTTTAGTGTTCAAGGAATTAGAAAGGCTGTTGCTGATAATTTTACTGATGATGATTATGTGAATTATTCAATTGCTACTGAACAAGTTTTAGATTTACCACTTGATTCTCCAGATAGAACAAAATTTAATTTTATGATTAATGAAAATAATCAGGTAAAAACTATAGAAGAAGTTAGAGAAACTATTGGGAAAAGTTGCTCTGCTTCTAATAATCCAAATGGTCCACTTGGAAACTATTGGGGTGATGAGTTTACTATTACAAAAATTGAAGAAATATTTAAAATTAAACTAATTATTTTTGATGCTCGAGAGAAAAATTATGTGAAAAAAAATAGTTTTATAACTTTTAACTCTTTCAAAGATAACAAACAAAAATATGGATTAGTTTCTGATTATAATAACTCAACCAATAAGGTACTCAAAATTGATGACCTTGATTCTTTACAAGAAAACAATACATCCCAATTAAATAATCTATTATATAAAGGATTACAAATTAAACCTACACAAAAATTATATCCCACATTATGTAGCGGTTCTGGTGTTTCAGAAGGATTTCTTGATTATGTTTTTATTCTTTTAACTGGTGGTAAAGGTTATTCAGAACATTATGAATTAATTGCTAATTATCATTTTGATACAAGTAATAAAAGTAAAAATAATTATGCTGATTTCATTTTTGATTATGAAAAAATACCGTCTTATATAACATACTCTATTTTTCTGTCATGTTATAAAAATATTAGTATAAATGATAAGAAAGATTCTAGTTTATTGTATCTTCCTGGAATTGGTGAGGATATGATTGATATGGATGAAAAAATAACGCAAGTCTCAAAAATACCGACATTTAAAGGAGGTGCTGAAGCAAACATGTTATATGCTAAATATGGAGAACTTGGTTCTGATACTCGTCAAACATCTCGTTTAAGTTATTATGTTATTATTGATTTATCTATTATTGAGAAAGGTCCATGGGATAAAATTCCTTTAACTGCTCAAATAAAATTAAAATGTAATAATTGTAGAGAGAGAATTAGAAAAGCTTGGGCTGATTTGTTTAATAAAAAATATGAGCCACTCGAATTTAATTTAAATCAACGCTATTATAAAAATGATAAAAAAAATGATGATGATTCGAATAAAAACAAAACAGGCAGTTTTATGAAAGATGCTATGGGTTATAAAACATAAAATTATGATTTTGGTTTTGATTTATTATAATCATTATATTTATCATAAAAATACATACCGCTTGTTATTGGCCATAACAAGCCACTCAAATACCCTACTACAAACCCTCCAGCAAATGAAAAAACAATCATTCCAGCACAACCTACATATTCTAAATATCTATTACTATATTTGTTTACTGGGGTATATGTTCTATATTGTGTTATTGATTCATAAGAATTTAAATATCCTAGATAAAATCCCGATACAGGCATCATTAAATTAGATGAAATCATTAAATAATTATCAAAAATATTAGCAGTTTTAAATTTAGATATTAAATTAGAGTATATATTTTTAAACATTTTTTATTATATAATATTTATTAGTTGTTTATCTTTAAATATTTTAAAAATATATGTTATCATATAACTAGTATAAATATAAATAAAATTGAAACTACTTTCTGGTATGAAATTAAATATATAATAACTTATTAATTCATTATATATTTTAAAAAATGGTTCAACTATTAAAACTTGATAACTTGATTGAAGGTGTTGTTCAAAAAAGACCTTCAAAATATATTAAAATTCCTTATGTTGCTGATGTGATTTTAGATGGTGAATCTGATACTATATTAGCTCATACTGCTGCTTTAGGTTGCTGTGGTTTGGCTGATGTTGGAGCATCTATATTAATGACTACTATGCCTTTATCTAAAAATGGTAAAAATAATCAAAAATGTAGTCATCGTATCTATTTAGCTGTAATAAAATCAAATAATACAAACATAAATAATAGCGATACGATTGTTGGTATTCATCCACAATTAGCAGAACAATTATGTGAAAGTGCTTTACAAAAGAATTGTTTACATAATTTATTAAATTGTAAAAGTTATAAAAGAGAGAAAAGTATTCTTATTCCTGGTAAAGTAGATTCGCGTTTTGATTTTAGTGGAATTGACGAAAATGGTATTCCCTTTTTAATGGAAGTAAAAAATGTTCCTTTAGCTGATTATGAAGATGTTACTTCTAAAGACAGAAAAAAAATGAATTTTGATGGTCGTGAGTGGGATTCTAAAGTTGCATATTTTCCTGATGGTTACCGAAAAAAAAGCACTGACCCTGTTAGTCCACGTGCATTAAAACATATTCGTGAATTAACTCTTATAAAAAAAGAAACAAAAGTAAGATGTATTATGTGTTATGTTATACAGAGAACAGATGTTAATAGATTTACTGCGTCTGTTATTGACGAGGAATATCGTGTGGCGGTTAAAGAAGCAATAGAAAATGGAGTTGAAATAATAACACTTGTTGTTAAATGGTCTCGTGATGGTATTGCGGAATTTGTACGTGATGATTTGCCTATTGTGTTTTAGCAATGCTATTCATAAACTCCTCTACTAACTCTGTAGGTATTTCATTAAAATCTATTATTTTTTTATTTCTTTCATAAATAATTTTGGCTTCAGGATCTTCATTTAATTTTTTGTTGAATAAATCGGGGTCATTGAAATATTTCAAGGCCGTTTTTGGTCCGCATTTTTTGAAAACAGATGGAATAGAATCACTCGGGTCACCAGATACAATTTTACAAAATAAATCTTTTTTTGGGTCTCCATGTGAACTTTTTTGTTCTGATAAATTTTTAAAAAGTAGACTATATAATTTTACTTTATCTGATGCTATTTGTAAGTAATCTTTATCACTAGTTATGACGAATATATTCATATCAGGATATTTATTTGTGATATATTTGATAGATAAAGCAATACAATCATCTGCTTCTAGTTGTGGGTGTTTTAAAACTGCTTTAACACCGGCTTGATTAAATAGTTTTTCTTCATAAGCCATTTTAAAAAAGGGTCCACCCATAAAACCATCTTCTATAGTAGTTTCTCTGTTTGCCTTATATTTATCAAAATGCTTGTTGCGCCATATATTTTCTCTCTTACAGTCTTTTCCAACTATTAAAATAGGTTGAATATTTTTATCTAATTTCAGATTTTTAGGAATTGTTTGTATATTTTCAACAAATAATTTTTTGAATTTTTCTAAAAATACAGAATTCTGGTAAGGGTCTTCTAACTTTTCTTCTGAGTGTGCGTTTTTCCACCAAGTTAAAAGTGAGAAATATCTGTAAAAACAATAATAACTACCATCAATAAATATAACTGTATTTGATTTGTTATTATTAATTAATTCATCTAAAATATTGATTTGAATTTGATTTTCTTCTAGCATTTGTTATGTTATGTTATAAGTATATGTATACATAATTTATCTATAAATATTTTGAATTCAATTTTATTTTATTTTATTAAATAAAAATATGTGCTAAGTATATAATATAACTATGAATAGTCATAGTCTTTTAATGGAGCGTATTAATAGGGGTGAAGATATGTATGAAGTTTTAGAACAAGAAACTCCTTATTGGTATAAAGTAAGTGTTATGAGCCCTGATAGTGGAACTAGAGCTGTAACAAATTATTATTTTTTCGACCCTACTGGTAAAATGAAATATTCTTATGAAATGACCCCATTAAGAATGCCTGAAAAGAGTATTCACGAATTCTTTTTAACAAATAGTACAAATGGTAAATGTACAGGGAATGCTGCGTGTGTAGGTAATGAAGGAATGAAAAAAGTTGTTATATTTAAGATAGATGGTTCTCTCAAAAAGGAAGAAATCTATAATGATTTTATAGATAAAATTTTGAGTAAAGACATAAATAAATATGATAAATTCTCTAGGGTTTGGACTCAAGGAGGAAAATCAAGAAGACACAGAAGAAAAGGAAGAAAGTCAGGAAAAAGAAGAGGAACAAGAAAAGTTAGAAAAACAAGACGCCATAGAAGACGTTAATTTGATTAATATATTAAAATTATTTATTAATATATTTTACAGCGACTTATTTTACCGAAAAAAAGGAACTATTGAATGTTTTATTTTACCGAAAAAAAGGAACTATTTCTTTAAGTAGTTTTGATAATATATATAAAAAGGGTACTTAAAGCTCTTTAAGTTCTTTTTTCAATAATATCTTTTTCGAAGAAACATATTTTTTCCAAAAGTATTTTCGGAAAGTCAAAAATGGACAAAAAAAATGTCCAAAAATGAAAAGGGGCGTCCGGAACCTGAAAAAAACGTGAATTGTGACTGAAATGAATTTTTATGGTCTGGTCACCAAAAATTTTATTCAAAATTTGTGACGATAAATTTTTTTATTTTTTTATTTGTTTTTATTTAGGCATTTTTTTATTATCATATTTTATAGAAAATGATAAGTGAAAAATTACAAAAAAATGCTAAATTTCTTTGTGAATTATGTGATTTTAAATGCTGTAAAAAAAGCAACTATGATATACATATTAATACCACAAAACATATAGTCAATGTGGAAAAAGATAAAAAAGATAAAAATGATAATAAAAAAATGCCTTACCATAATTATTACTCTTGTGAAAATTGTAACGCAAATTATAAGTATCAATCAGGTTTGTCTAGACATAAAAAAGAATGTACAAATAAAAAATATATAAATGATAATATTGATAATAATATTAGCATCAATAGTCAGAAAGAAATGTTTATTGAAATACTAAAAACAAACCAAGATTTTCAAAAAGAAATGTTTTTAGAAATGCAGGGACAGTTCTTAGAATTTATGAAAACAAACTCTAATACTATTAATAATACTGTAAACAATAATAATTCACATAATAAAACATTTAATTTACAAGTCTTTTTGAATGAAAAATGTAAAGATGCTATGAATATTGATGAATTTGTAGATTCGCTCAAACTTACTTTCGCCGATTTAGAACGTGTTGGAGAGCTTGGTTTTGTGAAGGGAATATCTAGGATATTTATTAATGGATTAAAAGAATTAGATGTCTACAAAAGACCCATTCATTGTAGTGATTTAAAAAGGGAAGTCATACATTTAAAGGAAGATGGTGTATGGTCAAAAGATAATGAGAGCAAAGATTCAATGAAGAAATTGGTTAAAATGATAGCCAATAAAAATATTAATAAAATCTATGAATGGAAGGAAGCTTATCCCAGTCATAGATATAGTGATGACCCAAAAAATGATATATATTTAAAATTTTTATGTGAATCAATGGGGGCAAAAACGAGAGAAGAAGATATTGTATATTATGAAAAAGTAATTAAAAATGTAGCCAAAGAAATCACAATTGATAAGAATAATTATTAAACTTTTTTCCAAGAACACACCCCATTTTTATTAGCATTTGAAATATACATATTACCATCATTCCCTTTCATTTTCTTTCCACAATTTTCATTCGCAGGATAAGGAGGTGAATTTCGTGTTTTATATTTCTTTAAAGTTTTGTTATGCTCGTTTACAACATTTTTTCCTGAAACTTCTTTAATTCTTTTTGTTAAGTTTTTTCTCTCTTTTGCTGTTAATTTAAGTGGATTTGTTTTTGTTTTTAATGCGTATTTAAAATTACGTATCCAACTCTTTTTACATGTTCCAGCACATTTACCCGTACCTATTGAATTTAATAAACGCATAGCACCTTTATATGTTGTTATAAAAGCCATAATATATATAATAAAATATTTTATATATTATTTATATTAAATTTAAATAAAAAATGATTAGTCTTTAATAATATTGTGCTTTGTATGCGTTATAACGCGGTGGTGGTGGTGGAATTGGATGGTGCCAGTATGGGTCTGTTACAACAACAGTCTTTTTTGTAACAGTTGTACTACTTGATGAAGGTGCTTGTGTATAACCATAATTTTTATGATATGTATATAATAAAAAAAGTAATACAAGTAAAACTCCTAAAAATACGAACTTCTTGCTCATTATACTATATTAAATGTATACAAAATATTTTAAATATCATTTTATTCTTCCATACTCAATAAAGTTCTCATTAATTTTTTTTGAAACATATTATCTAATACATCTTGTGTAATATCAACATATTTATCCTTACATAAATCTAAAGTAACACCGTGACACATTGCTAAATATAATTGTAATCTAACAAATTCATCTGTAAGACAAATACGCAAATCTTTTAAAAACTTGTTATTTGAAAAATACTCATTTATCATTTTACAACTATTATAAATCATATTTTGATTAGCCCTCTTATTTTCATGAATCGTTTTCACCATGTTACTAACTAGATTAATAATATGATTTTTATCAGTTTCGTCAAGTTTATCGAGTAAATTTTTTGGACTGATTAAATATTTAATGAATTTATTTGCTGTTTTTTCATATGTTTCGTGACCAATATTTGAAAAAATATCAATCAAATTATTTTTTGTATCATTATCAAGAATAGCAATAATGCCTAAATCAATTATACCTATTTGATATTCAGGAACTTCTAATTCATCCATTTTTTCAGGACTATTTTTTATAAATATAATATTTCCACTATGAAGGTCACCATGAGCAACTCCAAAATTTAAAATAGTAGCCAAACCAAATTTTACTATTAAACGTGCATATTTTTCAGATTCTTCATCATAAGAAATATCAACAAACTTTTTTCCTTCAATAAATTCCATAGCAATAATATTACTATATTCACCTGTTACACTTTCATATACATCCGGAATCTTAACATAATTTAAATATTTACATTTTTCTTTAAATAATTTCATATTTGATATTTCATTATAGAAGTTTGTTTGCTGTTTGATAACATCCATATTTTTATTAATAACATATGAAATTTCTGAAAAACCAAATGGATGAATGAGAGAAAGTAAATTAATACAGAATTTAACCCTTTTCAGTCCATCTGATAACTTTCTCTCAATATCTCTTCTTTTAACCTTTAAAATAATAGGTTTTCCATCTTTGATACACTTAAAAACAACAGATATCATCCCTGAATTGATTGGAACTAAATCATCACTTGTTATATGAAAGTCGTACATACAATTTATTAATTGAACCCAATCAACATCTGTTTCTGAATAAGGTGCTTTATCTGTATATTTTAATAAAACTTGATTTGTTTCTTCGTCTATATAATTATTATTTAAAGCAATTGCTTGAAATAGCTTAACATACAATATATTTATGTCTACAAGGTTTTCTGCTATGTTTTTAACAATATTTTGATAAGATTCTCCTAAAATATAGTATTCAACTAATCCTGAAGAGAGAATTAACCCAATCTGAATAATAAACCAAATATTTTTTAAAAATTCTAATAATAAAAAATCCATTTTATTTTATATTTTTTATTATATACCTATATTCTCTATAAATTGTTTTGTTCGCAAAAACATTTTTGTAAATATTGTTCCTGCGAATTTTTCCATAAACTTTGGTATTTCAAAAAAAGTTTCATAACAAATTTTTTGTTCTATTGATACATTGTGTTCATCAAGATTTTCACAAGTTATTTTAATACTTTTAATAGGAAGCATTTCTGCTAATTTGGGTATTTTTGATATACTTCTTGCTTCATCTATATTTCTATTAGGAGTTGCTGTAAATATAGTAATAATATTATCGGGAACATAGCGTTCGCGTTGTAAATCTAAGTAACAGTATCTTTGGGGGACACCAAAATCAGCCATAAGAGGTTTCATTAAAATAAAAAGTTTTGCATTATTATCATCAATAATATTTAAATTTACTGTTTCGAAAAAATCTTTATTTAAATCATATAATATTTTTACAATAGTAAAATCTAATATTTTCCATAAATACATTTTATTGTTTGTTATAGAATAATTTATACTATAAGTATTTTTACTTGTTTTAATCATAACAATATCTTTGTTATTTATAATTACAGAATCGTCTTCAACATTTGTATTTGTATTTGTGTCCATATTTTAAATAAGTGTATAGTTTATTTTATAATATATTTTTATATAATTATTATTACGAATTAAGATTAATAATTATATTTATTTTCTATGTCTTCTTGTTTTTCTAGATTTTCTTGTTTTTCTTTTATGTTTTCTATGTCTTCTACTTCTTCCTCCAGTAGTCTCATTTAAAAAACTTAAATCAAATTCTTCTTTATCTAAATCGTGAATATTTTCTCTATTATTAATAATATTTTCTTTGTTTTCTTTCAAAACATTTGTTTTTTGTTTTTTATTTATTTGTATTGGACAATTTTCATATGCTATAGAATGTTGTAATTTTTCAATTTCATCATCAAAGTAATTTATAACACTTCTCAAGTTATTTTTTTCCATTATTTTTTTTAATTTTTCAATATCTTCCATTAATTCTTTTTCATTATTCGTTTGGTCATTCATCTTAATACTCTTCAATATTTCATCATAACTTCTTAATCCATAAATCCATCTTCTATAATTTGCTACACTTATTTCAGCTAATCTACAATCATCATCCATTTCCATTCCCTAAATATATATTATATATTATATATTATATATTACGTATATAATATTTTTTTTGAAAAATCTAATATAACGCACTTTTATACATTTTAATAGCTTTTTCTCTCTGTTCTGAATAATCACAAATAGGTTTTGGATATTTCACATCTTTATTATTAATCCATTCTGTTTCCCAATTGTGTATTACTTCATTTGGAACATCTTTCAATTCAGGAATCCATTTTTTTATATATTCACAATCGGGGTCGTGTTCTGATTGTTGTGACCAAGGATTAAATATACGGAACCAAGGTTGAGAATCAGCTCCATTCCCAGCACACCATTCCCAATTTCCGTTATTACTTGCTACATCATAATCAACTAAATTTTTAGCAAAATATTGTTCACCTTTTTTCCAATCTATTAATAATGTTTTTATTAAAAAGGACGCAACAATTAAACGTGCTCTATTATGCATATATCCTGTATTATTTATTTGTCTCATACCAGCATCTACAATAGGAAATCCGGTTTCACCTTTACACCAAGCATTAAACCATCTTTCATTATGGTGCCATTTAATTTTATCATATTTAGGTTTCAAACTATGACCCAAAACACGTGGAAAATGATATAAAATTTGAGCATAAAAATCACGCCAATATAATTGTCGTATAAAATCAGACTTACTATGAAAAGTTTTATATACTTCACGAATAGAAACACAACCGAATTTAATAAAGGCACTTAATTCTGAAGTTGGATGTATTAATTCATCACGTGTTTTATTATAATTTTTAATATTTTTAGAAGCTATTTTTAGTTGTTTAATAGCATTCTCTCTTCCACCGTGAACTAAAATATCTGGATTAACTTTTGTGAATTTTGATAATGCTTCAGAGAGAGAAATCTTATTTGAAATTTGCACAGATGAATTTTTAAAATTTATTTTTCTAGAAGAAGTAGGAGCATCAACCTTTTTAGATTTTGCTGTATTATAATATGGTGTAAATTTTTGATAAGGTTCACCACTACCATTATAAATAGAATCTACAGCATGTAAATAATAATCATCCATAGTATCACATAATACTCCTTTTTTAACGCATAATTCCATAATTTCTGTATCTCTTTCTATAGCATAAGGAGTTATATCACGATTAAAACATATATAGTCAATTTTTAATGCGTCGATACAGTCAGAAATAATTTTGTTATTTTTACCATAAAATGTTAAAAGTTTTCCACCTTGTTTAGATATTTGACTAGATAAATTTTGTAAACTCTCAATCATAAATTGAACAGAATTATCAGATTTATATTTGTTACTTGAACCTACTTGTTCCGGTGTAAATATAAATATTGGGAATATATTTTTGCATGAGTCATTCGCTAAGTTTAACCCTTTATTATCTATAATTCTTAAATCACGTCTAAATATAAATAATCCATTTTCAAATTTGCTCATATAATTATATAATAAATAAAATATAATTAAAGATAAAATACAATAAATATTATATTATGAAATTTGTTAAAAATAATATTTTTGACGAAGCAATATGGGAAGTGTCCCCATTTGGACACGTTATTATTGATAATTTTTTAAATAATGAATATATTGAAACTATGTTAAAAGAAATGGATATGTTAACTACTGATAAATCTTATTATTATGGAAATGAAAGAATTGAAAATACAAAAAGAGCGTTTAAAACAAATTTAGGTTCTTTTACAGATAGTTTATTTAAAGAATTATGTAGTGATGAATTTATTAATCAAATTGAAAAAATATCAGGAATTTATGATATTATTTGTAATAATACTAATTTAGAAGGTGCCGGTATTCATAAAGTTTATAACAATGGTTTTTTATGTATGCACAAAGATTTTAATAACACGAATGACTATGAATATGGTTTAATTGATAGAAGAATTAATTTATTGCTTTATATGAATCCAGATTGGAAAGAAGAATATGGTGGACAATTATGTTTATATGATAGTAACAAAGGAAAAATAACAAAGAAAATTTTACCATTACTAAATAGATGTGTTATATTTAATACAACTGATGCTATTCATGGACATCCGCATCCAATGAAATTACCTGAAGGAATTTGTAGACAATCATTGGCTCTTTATTATTATACAAAAAATACAACAGGTAAAGCCGTTAATGGAAACGAATTATTACCTGTTCAATGGTATCATAATATTAAATAAAACAAAACTATATATTTATAAATAAAATATAATTAATAAATATATAAATGATAAATAATCTAGGATTTAACCAAAATATAGATAATTATTCGCAAATAATTGTAACAATCATTTTTGGTTTTATTGGAGCTTTATTACAAAATCGTAAATCAAATATGCATCCACTTTTAGGTGCTGTTATATTAGGTGGATTTATGAGTAAAAGTTTATATGGTGATTGGGATAAAGGATATAAATGGACTATAAGTGATATAGCATTTTGGATAGCAACAATAGCAGAATCTTTAATTGGTGGTTTTTTTGCTTTACACCATTGAAGATTTAAAACCGCACCTTTTTTTATAGTTTCAATTTAATAATATTATGTGTATTATAAACAATATAAATATAAATTATATTTATATTTTATAAACAAATGGAGTGTCCTTATTGTAAAAGCTGTAATATTAGAAATTTAAAGGTTCACATAGTAAGTCCAATTGGTGCAAAAAAACATAA
>JACCDI010802737.1_pt1 | contig 26989 bp, 31 predicted proteins | sample 7442791 | NCBI WGS metagenome assembly JACCDI01 (sample SAMN15323434, study PRJNA562643) | freshwater metagenome | isolation source: river surface water | place: USA:Blue River Watershed | collected 2017-08-15
CGTCAGGCGCGAAGCATCACCACCCAATTGGGCGATGTGCCTGCGACCCTGGACTGGGCCAATTGATCCCAGAAACAAAAAAGCCCGCTGGGTAATGAGCGGGCCAAGTTGTTGGTGTGAATGGTAGTGGATGGTTCACCACTCAGAAACTTTCTATTCGCACTCAATCATGCTAGCGGGTACTAGAGCATGAATGCGAGGTAGTGACTTAGACCCACCCGACAGGTAGATCTTACATCGGCTCACTTCACCGACTCAAGTTCAAATCCGACTTCAGGAATTGAACAGAGATCGACAAGTGTCAATCAACCTCATTTAACAACTCCCCCCTCGGGGGCCTCCGTAATCTCATCAATCGGGCGATGTTTCCAGTTCCTCAACTGACTGGAGAACATCCATGACCAAACTTCGCTGCGTCAACTGTGGCGTGCCCTTTACCCCAGCGCCCCAGGTACCGAACCAGGCGTACTGCTCCAAGCCCGTCTGCCAGAAAGTGCGCCGTCGGCAATGGCAAAAGAGCAAGCTTAAATCCGACCCGGATTACCGGGACAACCAGTCGCGTGCGCAGAAGGCATGGACCGACAGGAATCCGGAGTATTGGCGCAATCACCGTCTGAACAGACCTGATTATGGAAATCCCCTCCCCGGCGAACAAGCTTCAGACACCCCGGAGCCTGGAAATCAGTCCATCAAGATGGACTCGTTAAATCCACCCCAAATTCTGCGCGAAGCCTTGCAGGACGGGGTTTTCAGACTCAAAGTCCTAGCCGAACCTGATGGCGTCAAGATGGACGTGTGGATTGTTGAACTTTCCAGCATCCATGAGGGCTCCAGCCCGATTTCGCGTCGCGTCAAGAGATGACCAGATAGCCACACAGAGGTGCACAGGCTACCTTAGAGGTCCGTGTACTTCTGGTCTCCCTAGCCGCCTCACTCTTGTAGGTGGCCGAGGGATGGCTTGGCTACAAGACACAAGAACAACAAAACGACGATGAAACATGGCACAACTTCACGACGGGGTCGCAGCCCAGAAATCAATCTTCAAGGCGGTCAAGTACGTCCGCATGTCCACCGAGCACCAACAGTACTCGACGGAGAACCAGGCAGACAAGATCACCGAGTACGCAGCCAAGCGTAGGATCGAGATCATCCGGACCTATGCCGATGAGGGCAAGAGCGGCTTGCGCATCGAGGGTCGCCTAGGGCTGCAGGAGCTGATCCGGTTCGTCGAATCTGGCCAGGCAGACTTCCAGATCATTCTGGTCTATGACATCAGCCGCTGGGAGCGGTTCCAGGACGCCGACGAAAGCGCCTACTACGAGTACATCTGCCGACGAGCTGGGATTCAGGTCGCCTACTGCGCCGAGCAGTTCGAGAACGACGGTTCCCCTGTGTCGACCATCGTCAAGGGCGTCAAACGGGCCATGGCAGGCGAATACAGCCGGGAGCTGTCCACCAAGGTATTTGCAGGTCAGTGCCGCCTGATTGAGCTTGGCTACCGCCAAGGAGGCACCGCTGGATATGGCCTGCGGCGCGTACTAATCGACCAGAGCGGCTCCATGAAGGGTGAACTCACCAGGGGCGAGCACAAGAGCCTGCAGACCGATCGTGTGATCCTGATGCCCGGCCCAGACACCGAGGTTCAGACGGTCAACCAAATCTATGAGTAGTTCATCAATGAGGGGATGGTCGAATAGGAGATTGCCAGGCGCCTTAATGGCCTGGGGTATTTCAGCAGCCTGTTAGAGCTTTCCCTAAACTAGTCACTTGACAAAGGAGGATTGGTGAAAATCAATGGCTCATATGACACGACAATCGATAGATCATTCGTGGCTATCGCTTCTATATCGGGTCACCACCTCAACCATTGATGCCCCAATGCTCGGCCAAGCAGTGCAGTAAAACCAATACCTATGGTGTACCAGATTGCCACGAAAGTGACCGAAGACTCTGGACAAGCCAGGGAGTAACCAGCGGCACCAATTGCCCCAGCCAAAAGCCCGCAGGCACCCCCCGCTCTTTTTGGCTGCGTCGGGGCCAAACCTTTAACTGCCCACAAGATACCCGCCAATGACGGCAATGAAAACCCCATCAACAGAAAAGGGCACATCAGCCATGTTTCTCCCAGCACGGTTTCCCAGCGTTCTCCTCGCGGCGTCAACCCTAAAGCCACTGCACCGAAGAGCACCATCGCAGCAATGACTGATAAAACTGCAGCGTGCGCCGCTTGGAGCCTTGCTATTGGCCTTGCTAGGCGTGCCGTCAGGACATACGCTGCACTTGTTAACAATAGAGCGTAGAACAGTTTTATCCAAGGCGCTGATGTCTGGAACACGGCTAAAGGCAAGGGGCCAATGACCAGCAAAGCCAACAGGCTACTGGTCATAAACCCCAACACCATCACCGGCATCAAGCGCCAAGCTATGGGGACCCTCGGCGCGGGACCTGCATTCCGTGCGAGCATTTCAATCAAATCATCGGTTTTCATGACCGTTCCCCTTTGACCAGCGCCGCCAGTCGCTTCAACCCCCGATGCACCTGCACCTTGATAGCCGACTCGGACACCCCGGTACGAGTCGATGCTTCGGCAATCGACAATCCTTCGAGCTTGGTCAGCTCAATGGCCTGACGCTGCAGACCAGGCAACTCCTGCAGCAACTGCTCTAGATCCCGCAGCGTGTGGTGATCCTGCCCTTGCTCAGCCAATTGCAACTCGTCCACATCTTCGTATTCGTCGGTCAACTCATCCTGCCGTCCACGACGCCGCCACAAATCAATCAATTTGTGCCGAGCGATAGCTGTAAACCAGGCGCTCACCGCAAACGTAGGGTCGTAAGTTCCCCGTTGCAGATGTACCGCCAGCAATGTTTCCTGAACCAAGTCCTCAACATCATCCAGCAAGGTGGGCATACGCCGCCGGAAGTAAAAGCGCAACCTGCGCGCAATCAAATCAAGACACAGCCTGTATGCTGACTCGTCACCAGACTGAGCTCGCCGCCACAACGGGAGCATCTCAGTTTCAAAGTCTGGTGGACTTGTTTCATTCTTCATTTCGTTGGCGCATCGGAAAAAGTTACATCAATAGGGTGTCTTTGTTTGACACCAGATCCACAAGGTGTAACCAAACAGCCATCCAGGGCGAAATACCTGTCATGAGACTTATCCAGGAACCCACGACACGCTACATCCAAAGTGTAACCAGCCGCAATGGGGCTGTTCTTAGCCTTCTGCTTGGGCTGGTTGCTATGCCTTCCTTAGCGCAACCGCTGCCAGCAGGTTAGGGTGAACTCGAAACATCCACAAGCCGCTGGCAAGAAGTGAGACTAAGGAAGGATCTCATACCCAACCGGTTTGTCCGCCGCACCTGGGAAGGTGTGGACGCCATCGAAGTTCACTCCAAAGCCAGCATGTCGCTGATGGCGCGCCCGTTGTCGGTAGACCTGGAGGCGCACCCCGTACTGTGCTGGCGCTGGAGGGTGGATGCCTCCCTCGCCACGGCAGACATGACTCAACGCCAGGGAGACGACTATGCCGCTCGCGTCTACGTCAGCTTCAAGTTGCCAGATACCGCCATAGGGTTTGGCTTGCGAACGAAGCTCGCACTGGGACGCGCCATCTGGGGCGCGGACCTGCCGGACGCCACCATCAATTACGTGTGGGACAACCGCCACCCCACCGGTACTGAACGGCCAAATGCATACACCGACCGGGCTGTCATGGTCGTGCATCGCAGTGGCAATACACAAGCGGGACGCTGGCTACAAGAGCGCCGCAACGTGCTGGGTGACGTATCCCGTTTGTTCTTCCGCGAAGCGCGACCAGTGCAACTGGCCGTCACAGCGGACACCGACAACACCGGTCTGTCCGCGCACGCCGGCTTCGCCGATTTTCACTTTGTTGGCATTGACGGCGAGTGCCAATTTCCCCACGCTCAGCCATGAACCTCCTTTTGAACCGCTTAGGCCTGAAGCTGGCTCGCTCCCTGGCGGCTCCACGCCACTTACATGACGCCTCCGCTCCCGTGGACTTGGCCCGATTGCGAGCCTGTCTCAAGCCGGCCGACGTGCTGCTGGTCGAAGGCCACAGCCGGTTTTCCTCGGGAATCAAGTACCTCACGCAATCCACTTGGTCGCATGCGGCACTGCATGTGGGAAGCGCAGTCACAGGAGCCTCGTCGGGCGCTGAAGGTAACAGCACGCCGTGTGTGGTGGAAGCAGACGTGGTCGATGGCGTGCGTGCCGTGGGACTGGACGAATTTGCAGGCATGCACGTTCGGGTGTGTCGCGCCGTCAGCCTGACGCCTGAGGAACGACAAGCCGTTGCGGACTATGCAATCGCCAGAATCGGGCAACGCTATGACCTGAAAAATATCGTGGACTTGCTACGCTGGCTGCTACCCACACCCCCTGTGCCCGAGCGGTTTCGGCGCCGGATGATCCAGCTGGGCAGTGGCGACCCGACCCGCGCCATCTGTTCGACCCTGGTGGCACAGGCATTTCAGTCGGTGCGTTACCCCATTTTGCCCATCGTCGAGCACCGGTCCGCCAACGACCCGGCCTGCCCAGCGTGCACACAAGAGCTGTTGAACATCAGGCACCACAGCCTGTTCGTGCCCAAGGACTTTGATGTCTCGCCCTATTTTGAGGTGATCAAACCGACGCTGGTACAGGGCTTCGACCACCACACGCTGTATTGGTCTCGGTCCATGTAACTTTTTTGCGGGGTTGGTCGAATAGCTAGACAGAACACACAACTATTAAGGCAACCCGACCATGAGGCCCACCCTCCCGCTGCTCGTGCAAACCGACTTCCCAGCCATCGGCCGCAAAACGCTGGACACCCTGCAGGTGAACCTGGGCTACAAGTGCAACCAGTCGTGCCTGCATTGCCACGTCAACGCCGGACCAAACCGGACCGAGATGATGGAGACGGAAACCGTGCAGCTGGTGTTGCAAGTGCTGAGGGAGCGGCGTCTGACAACACTGGACCTGACCGGGGGGGCACCAGAACTCAACATCCACTTTCGCAACCTAGTGCGAGGTGCTCGGGCCCTGGGCGTGCGCGTGATCGACCGCTGCAACCTGACCATCCTCTCGGAGCCTGGTCAGGAAGGCCTGGCCGAGTTTCTTGCTGAAAAAAACGTGGAGGTGACTGCTTCGCTGCCTTGTTATTCACCGGCCAATGTGGACCGCCAGCGTGGCGACGGCGTGTTTGACCGCAGCATCGCGGGTTTGCAGGCACTTAACGCGCTGGGATATGGTCAGGAGGGTTCTGGCCTGGTGCTCAACCTGGTCTATAACCCCCAGGGGCCGGTACTGCCACCTCCGCAAGGCCCGCTGGAGGCCGACTACAAGCGCGAACTGCTCGTCCACTTCGGCATCCGCTTCAACCATTTATATGCCCTGACCAACATGCCGGTTCAGCGATTCGGCAGCACCTTGCTTAGCAAGGGCACATTCGAAGACTACTTACACTTGCTCAAAGAAGCTTACCGTACCGACAATCTGGAAACGGTGATGTGCCGCTCCATGATCAGCGTGGACTGGCAGGGGCACTTGTACGACTGCGACTTCAACCAGATGCTGGGCTTGCCGGCGTCGATTCCAGGAAAGACCCGTCCGCACCTGCGAGACCTGTTGGCGCACGACGGCAAGGGGGAGCCGATTCGGGTAGCCGACCACTGCTACGGGTGCACCGCGGGGCAAGGCAGCAGTTGCGGCGGTGCCTTGGAAGAGGCTACGCCTGCGGCTGAAGCGTGCGCAGAAGCAGGAGAGGCATGATGGCGTTCGATAAGAAAGTCAAGCGCTGGGGCGGCGTTGCCTTGATCGTTGCTGCTCTGGCACTGACCTACCAACAGCTGGGCTTGGGGCAATGGCTCACATTAGATCAACTCAAGGCCAGCCATGATGCGCTCTTACACCTCTATGAGGCCGACCCCTGGTTGAGCATCGCAGCATTTTTTGGTTTGTACGTGCTGGCGGCGGCGCTATCGCTACCCGGGGCATTCATCCTCACGCTGGCAGGTGGCGCCATTTTTGGCTTGGGGGTGGGGCTGCTGGTGGTGTCATTTGCATCCAGTGTGGGTGCCCTGGTGGCCTTCTGGGTGGCGCGCACCTTGCTCCGGGACGTGGTGCAGCAACGCTTCGGACAATTTCTGACTCCGATCAACGAGGGACTGGCCAAAGACGGCGTGTTGTACCTCTTGACACTGCGACTGGTCCCCGTCTTTCCGTTTTGGCTCATCAATCTGTTGATGGGTTTGACGCAGATTGGCGTGCGCCCCTTCTACATCGTCAGTCAGATTGGGATGTTGGCAGGTACAGCGGTGTACGTGAACGCGGGCACCCAGCTGGCTGCCATCGAATCAACCGCAGACATTCTCTCGCCAGCCATGCTGGGCAGTCTGACGCTGCTGGGGGTGTTTCCTATTCTGGCGAAGTGGATTGTGAGCGCGCTGCAACGGCGCAAGGTCTATGCGCGCTGGCGCAAACCGCGTCAGTTTGACCGCAATCTGGTCGTGATTGGCGCAGGCGCGGGCGGGCTGGTGTCGGCCTACATCGGCGCGGCGGTAAAAGCCAAGGTCACCTTGATCGAGGGCCACAAGATGGGCGGCGACTGCCTTAACTACGGCTGCGTGCCCAGCAAGGCGTTGATCCGTTCGGCCAAAGCCGTCAAGCAACTGCGCAAGGCCGAGGCCTATGGCTTACGCGGCGCCCATGGCACGGTGGATTTTGCCGCCGTGATGCAGCGAGTTCACCAGGTGATCCAGGACGTTGAGCCGCACGACTCGGTCGAGCGCTACACCGGTCTGGGTGTGGAGGTGTTGCAGGGGCATGCCCGCATCACGTCGCCGTGGACGGTGGAGGTGGCGCTGGCAGACGGCAGCAAACAGACGTTGACCACGCGCAACATCGTCATCGCCGCTGGGGCCAGCCCGTTCGTGCCCCCCATTCCCGGGCTGAAGGACGCGGGGTTTCTGACGAGTGACACCGTATGGGGGCTGAAAGAACTGCCAAAACGTCTGGTGGTGCTGGGCGGCGGCCCCATTGGCAGCGAACTGGCCCAGAGCTTTGCGCGCCTGGGCAGCGAGGTGACGCAGGTGGAAATGGCGCCACGCATCATGGTGCGCGAGGACCCAGAGGTCAGTGATCTGGTGGCCGCTTCCTTGCGCGCCGATGGCGTGAGCATCCTGACCGGTCACCAGGCGGTGCGTGTGGACGTGGCGGACGGGGAGAAGCGGCTGATCGTGAAACACGGGGGCGCCGAGCTGGCCGTGCCGTTTGACGAACTCCTGTGCGCCGTGGGGCGCAGCCCGCGTGTCACAGGCTACGGCCTGGAGGAGCTGGGCATTCCACTCACGCCGCGCAAGACCATTGAAACCAATGCATACCTGCAGACGCTGTACCCCAACATCTACGCGGTGGGCGATGTGGCTGGGCCGTTCCAGTTTACCCACACAGCGGCGCACCAGGCCTGGTACGCGGCAGTAAACGCACTGTTCGGCCGTTTCAAGCGGTTCAAGGCTGACTATTCGGTGATCCCCTGGGCCACCTTCACCGATCCCGAGGTGGCGCGAGTGGGCCTGTCGGAATCCGAAGCCAGAGAGAAAGGCATTCCTTTCGAGATCACGAAGTACGGCATCGACGACCTGGACCGCGCCATCGCAGACGGCACGGCGCACGGCTTCGTCAAGGTTCTGACGGTGCCAGGCAAGGACAAGATTCTGGGTGTCACCATCGTGGGTGAGCACGCGGGCGACTTGCTGGCCGAATACGTGCTGGCCATGAAACATGGTTTGGGCCTGAACAAGATTCTGAGCACCATCCACACCTACCCCACGCTGTCTGAAGCCAACAAGTACGCCGCCGGCGAATGGAAGCGCGCGCACGCACCCCAGCGGGTACTGGCCTGGCTGGAGCGTTTTCACGCCTGGGAGCGCGCATGATGCTCGACCGTCGGCAATGGATGGTGTCGTGCGGTGCCGCCACCCTGGGACACCGCGTCCTCGCACAGTCTTTCGACCACAGCCACGCCGCTTGGAGCCGCCTGCTCCAGCAGCATGTGGTGGTGCAGCGCGGCGGTCGCGCGTCACAGGTGCGTTACGCCGGCTTGTTGGCACAGCGCAACGAGTTTCAGCATTACCTGCGCCAACTGTCTGCCGTTTCACGCTCGGGATTTGAAAGTTTCTCACGCGCGCAGCAGATGGCGTTCCTGATTAACGCCTACAACGCTTTCACTGTCGAGCTGATCCTGACGCGTTACCCCCGTCTGGAATCCATCAAGGACCTGGGCAATTTCCTCTCCAGCCCCTGGAAACAGCGTTGGATCACCCTGTTAGACGAAACCGTCTCGCTGGACGACATCGAGCACGGCATGCTGCGCAAGCGCGGTGTGTACGATGACCCGCGCATCCACTTCGCGGTGAACTGCGCCTCGATCGGTTGCCCCATGTTGCGCGAAGAGGCCTATGTGCCCGAGCGGCTGGACGCGCAACTCGAAACACAAATGCAACGGTTCATGAGCGACCGTGGGCGCAACCGCTGGAACCCGCAGGCCGAGCGCCTGGAACTGTCGCGGATTTTTGACTGGTACGCAGAAGACTTCCGGCTGGGGCATCAGGGCATCTTCTCGCTGCATGGGCAGGCCTCTCGGTTTGCCAACCTGCTGGCCGACAGCGAGACCGACCGCGCACGCATCCGGTCCTCGCAAGTGCTGATCACCTACCTGGATTACGACTGGCGGCTCAACGATGCCAAGGTGGCGCCATGAGCTCACCCGTTATGAGCATCGTCATTCCCGTGCTGAACGAAGCGCACGGCATTGAAACTACGCTCCATGCATTGGCTGTGCTGCGGCAGCGGGGTGTGGAAGTGGTGGTGGTGGACGGCGGCAGCACGGACGACACCCCTTGTCTGGCACGGCAACAGGCCTCGGCTGTGTTGACGGCATCGCGCGGCCGGGCCAGGCAGATGAATGCCGGGGCCGCGCAAGCCCGGGGGGCGGTGCTGCTGTTCCTGCACGCCGACACCCAACTGCCGCCAAACGCCGACCGTCTGGTGCTGGAGGCCATCGAATCGGGGGCCATTTGGGGGCGTTTTGACGTCCGCATCACCGGTAAGGCGTGGATTCTTCGCCTAGTGGCGGCGCTCATGAATGCCCGTTCGCGTTGGAGCGGCGTTGCCACTGGCGACCAGGCCCTCTTTGTGCGCCGTGATGTGTTCGAGCGCCTGGGCGGTTTCCCGGATCAGCCGCTGATGGAGGATGTTGAACTCTCCAAACGCCTGCGCCAAGCGTACCGCCCCGTCTGCCTGCGGGCCAAGGTGGCCACCTCCGGGCGCCGCTGGGAAAGCCGGGGGGTGTGGCGAACGATCTTCTTGATGTGGTGCCTGCGTTGGCGCTACTGGCGCGGCGAAACCCCAGAGCGGCTGGCGGAGGCGTACCGATGAGCACGGCCTTGATCGTCTTTGCCAAGGCCCCTGTGGCGGGCCTGGCCAAAACCCGGCTGATGCCCGCCTTGGGCCCGGAAGGTGCCGCACGCTTGGCTGAGCGGCTGCTGGAACATACCTTGCAAGAGGCACTTGCCCTGCCCGTGGAGCACCTGGAGCTGTGCGTGTCGCCCACCGACCAGCACCCTGCGTTTAATCGTGCCCGCGATGCGGCGCTGGGGCGCTTGCACATAACGCTGCAGGGCGAAGGCGACCTGGGGGAACGCATGAACCGGGCCATCAGCCGGGCATTGACGGTACACAGCAGCGTATTGCTGATCGGCACCGACGCGCCATCACTGAACTCGGCCCTGCTGGAGCAGGCCCGCCAAGCCCTGAAGACCAACCCGGCCGTGTTCGTGCCCGCGCTAGATGGCGGCTATGCGCTGGTCGGCCTTACCCGCTCATCCCCGTGGCTGTTCACAGGCATGACTTGGAGCACGCCTCAGGTCATGCAATACACCCGCGCCCGAGCCAGTCAAATGGGCCTGCCCTGGGTGGAGTTGCCGCCCGTGGCCGACATCGACGAGCCCGAGGACCTCGCACACCTGCCAGAGGGCTGGTGGTGATGCAGCGCGTGATTTTGGCTGGTGCCGGCCACGCCCATGCACACGTGCTTGAGGCTTGGCGCAAGAAGCCGCTGCCTGGCGTCGAACTGGTGGTTGTTTCGCCCCATGCGCTCGCCCCCTATTCGGGCATGGTTCCGGGATGGCTGGCGGGTACCTACGCGTATGAGGATATCGTCATCGACTTCCCGGCATTGTCTCGTCAAGCCGGTGCCCGCTGGGTGGCCGCATCCATTGACAGGCTGGACGCGGACCGCCAGTGTGTGCACCTCGACAATGGTGAGCTGCTGCGCTATGACTGGCTGTCGCTCAACACGGGCTCCACGTTGACACCGCCGCAGGGCGATTTTTCGGCGCGCGTGCTCTCCATGCGGCCTTTGTCGCAGTTGCGGACTGACTATGAGCAGTTGCTGGAGCACTGGCACCGGAGTGCCAGCACCCACCCGTATCAGGTGACCGTCGTGGGCGGCGGTGCCGCCGGGTTTGAGTCACTGCTGGCGGTGCTGCGGCGGCTACGAACACTGCGACCCGACCGACCGGTGCAAGGCGCGCTGTTGAGCCGCGGCGTGGAGTTGTTGCCCGGCTACCCAGCCGCTGCACGAAGCACAGCTTTGCATACCCTGAAGGACGCTGACGTCACGGTACAACTGGGCGCCGCTTGGTGCGATGCGATCGGCCAAAGAAGTGACCTGGTGCTCTGGGCTACGGGCGCGCAGGCCCACCCGTGGCAACGTTCCGAAGCCCGCCGTGGCTCGTTGGCCGTGAGTGCCGAAGGCTTTGTGCTGATCAACGACTGTCTGCGGTCAGTGTCTCACCCCCAGATTTTTGCGACCGGGGACTGCGCACAGTGGCGCAGCCCACTGCCCAAGGCGGGTGTGTATGCCGTGCGCATGGGGCCGGTGCTGGCCCACAACCTGCACGCGGCGCTCACCGCACAGCCCTTGCAGACCTATTCACCGCAAACCACCTTCTTGTCCGTGCTGGCTACCGCCGACGGCAGCGCCATCGCCTCGCGAGGGCGCTGGAGCTTGTCGGGCCGATGGGCCTGGCGATGGAAGGATCACATCGACCGGCGCTTCATTCGACGCTTCGCAACGCCATTCACTCAACCCGTCCACAACCAAGAACAAACCCCATGAACACCACCCGCCGTTTGATAGCTTTGGCTGCTGCGACCCTGATGGCTGCACCGTTGTGGTCCGGCTCCGCTTGGGCGCAAAGTGCACCGCTCAAATTCGGCGTCGGCATGTTTCAGCCCGACCGCGAGAAAAACGACGCAACCTACCGCCCCCTTGCCCAGCATCTGTCGGCCCGTCTCGGCCGCCCGGTGGAACTGCGCACGGCGGACAGCTGGGAAGGCCTGGCCAAAAGCCTGGCCAACGGCGAAACCGACATTGCCCTCATGGGCCCCTGGGGTTACGTGCTGGCCAACCACTTTGCAGACGCACAGGTGGTCTCCACCATCCTGTACCAGGGCAAGCCGGAATACTTTGCCATGATCGTGACGAACCCGGAGTCGGGCCTGAACAGTGTGCAGGACCTCATCGGCCCCAAAGGCAAGGGCCGCACCTTCGCGTTCGGCGACAAAGGGTCAACCTCGGGCTATCTCATCCCCTTGCACTACTTCATGCAACAGGGCATCGACCCGGAGAAACATTTCGCTCGCGTCGTGTACACCAAGCATCAGGCGATCGAGACGCAAGTCGCCGCGGGTCAACTCGATGCCGGAGCCGACTACAACCGCAACCGCACCGCCATGATTGACCAGGGCCTGATCCAGGCCGAACGCAGTAAGGTCATCTGGCAGTCTGCCCCGCTGCCCAACGACGCAGTGGCGGTGAGCGCCGCGCTCTTCAAGGACAAGGCCTTCGTCAAGCGCGTGCAAGACGCCTTGCTGGGAGTGGGCCCGCTGCTCAAGAGCCAGCCGCAGTTGCTGCCTGCCAACTACACCGGCTTTGTCAACACCGACAACGCTTTCTACAAGCCGATCCGTGACGCAGGTCTGGCGACCGGCAAGCTGACGCCGAAGCGGTGAACATCGATGCAGACTATGGTTTCGCTCAGCACACGACACTGGCTTCCCCAGGGCCGCTGGGGCTTCTTCGCCCTGGTGCTGGCTTATGCGGTGTTGGTCCTGGCCTGTCTGCTAACCCTGGTTGCGGCGGGTGACCTGACCGCCGGGCGAGCACCCTGGCACAACCTGCTCAAGACGGTGTCGGAGTTTGCCCACCCGAGCTTTCTGGACCTGTGGTGGGGCCCAGAGCGGCTGGAGTACCGAAGCGACGACGGCACGCTGCTGCGGGTCGAAAACCGGCAGCAGGTCGAGGCCGAGTTTCTGGCAGGCCTGGCGCGCGCGACCTGGACCACCTTCCAGATCGCCACACTGGGCTCGCTGCTGGCGGCTGTGCTCGCGCTGCCGTTGGGTTTGTTATCGGCGCGCAATCTGCACGCGCCGCGCCTCGTGGCCCTGGCTGCTTCCACCGTGCTCGATGTTTCGCGGGCCATCCACACCCTGGTCTTCGGCCTGGTGCTGGTAGGAATCGTGGGCCTGGGACCCACAGCGGGCATCCTGGCCATTGCACTGCATTCAATGGGCACCTACGGCAAGCTCTACGCCGAGAGCATCGAGACGCTGGATATGGGCGCCGTAGACGCCGTACGAGCGACGGGTGCCTCGTCCACACAGGTGTTTTTCAGCGCGGTCTGGCCTTCGGTGTTGCCGCAGTTCGTCAGCAACCACCTGTACGTCTGGGAGTTCAACATCCGCGACTCCACCATCCTGGGCCTGATTGGCGCCGGGGGGTTGGGGCTGTTGATCTCGGAGGCCGTCAGCCTATTCCAGTGGAGCCGCTTGGCGACCATTTTGTTGGTCGTGGTCGCCCTGGTCACCGTGTTCGACACCCTTTCGCGCCGTATTCGGAACGCCCTGCTGTGAGCACTGCCATGAAAGATGCTGTCATCGACATCCGCAACCTCCGTGTAGAGGTGACTGGCCGAACGCTGCTCGACGTTGCGGGCCTCAGCATCAACGCAGGCGAGCGCGTCGCGCTGGTGGGACCGAATGGTGCGGGCAAAAGCTCGCTGCTGAAAGCATTGGGCGGTTTTCTGCCTGCCACACAAGGTCAGGTCAAAGTGTTGGGCCGCAGCTTTGGTGGCGCCGATGCGCCCACGCTCAGCCACCAGCAGTGGCGCGCGTTGCGGTCAGAGGTCGGACAAGTGATGCAGGGATTGCATCTGGTGCCCCGCCTGACTGCTCTGGAAAACGTGGTGTTGGGGGCGCTGGCCCGCCCGGGTGCCATGGCCATTTGGCGCTCGTGGCTGCGCTGGTATCCGCCCACCTTGTGCCAGGAAGCCAGAGCGGCGCTGGGCGGGCTGGGCCTGGGCCACCGGCTGCACGCACGCGCAGACCAACTCTCTGGCGGAGAGCGACAAAAAGTCAGCCTGGCTCGGCTAAGCCTGCAACGACCCCGGCTCATTCTGGCCGACGAGCCCACCTCGGCCCTGGACCCCGCCGCCACGCAGCAAGCCTGCCAGGCTCTGCTGGCCGTGGCAAACCAGGCGACCCTGCTCACCGTGGTGCACGACCCCGCGCTGCTGCCCTTGCTGGCCGACCGCGTGATCGGACTCAAAAGTGGGCAAGTGGCGTTTGATGTTGCCCTGAGCGGCTTGGACACCGCTTGCCTCCAGGACCTGTACGACGGCAGTCAGGACAGCTCGTTGAAGTGTGGCGCCTCGGCGCTTGCGGCGTCCCCTTCTGTTACAGGGCGCGAACATCAAGCCAAGACGCTGATACCGACGCGCCAAGAAAGGCCATTCCTCGCATGACTACATCCATGACACCCGGACGAACTTGCCCGATCGCGTACCACTACGGACCGGCCGTGTTTCGCCAGCCCGTGCCTGCCCACCTGGCCGACCTGGACGTGCTCTACGTCGTGGGTGGCCTCTACGGCAACGAAGTCGCCTTGCACGAAGTGTTGCGCCTGTTCGAGGCAGAAAGCGGCCGAAAGCAGTTGGTGTTCAACGGCGATTTTCACTGGTTTGACGCTGACCCTGCCACGTTCGATCGCATCCAGCGCGAGGTACTGCAACATGTCGCCTTGCGCGGGAATGTGGAAACCGAGCTGGCGCAAGACACGCCCATCTCGGACGCCGGATGCGGTTGCGCCTACCCGGACTGGGTCGATGACGGCGTGGTGGACCGCTCGAACCGCATCCTGCAGCGCCTATGGATGGCGACCACCCCCACACACCGCGCCGAGCTGGCCGCCTTGCCCATGTGGCAGACGGCATCGGTTGGCGACATGCATATCGGCATCGTACATGGCGATGCCGAGTCGCTGGCGGGTTGGGGCTTCGCACAGGAGCACTTGGCCGATGCGGCACACCGCGATCACGTCAGGGAATGGTTCGAATCATCGGGCATGGACGCCTTCGCTTGCACCCATACCTGCTTGCCTGTTTACCAAAGCCTCAAGCTCTCAGGCAAGCAACAACCGGGCTGGGTATTCAACAACGGCGCAGCAGGTATGCCTAACTTCCAAGGCGATCCGGCGGGCTTGCTCATCCGCATTGCCCTTACACCTCACACTGGGACGAACAGCCGGGCTGGCGTGGTGTGTGAGCCAGTTCACATCGACGCATTGGCGATTGCACTTCCCGATTCGGAGGTGCAACAACGCTTTCTGGCCCAGTGGCCACCTGGCAGTGATGCCCATGAGTCTTACTTCTCCCGCATCGCTGCGGGCCCCAACTACCACCCCAACCAAGTCATTCGCCAGGAGGATTGAACATGCTCGCCATCATCGGAGGTACCGGCCTGTATGAACTGCCCGGCCTGGAAATCCAGCAGCGTATCCAAGGCGTCACACCCTTCGGCGAATCTTCCGGAGAAATTCTCAAAGGGCGGTTTCGTCATAACGAGGTGCTATTCCTCGCCCGCCACGGTTCGGGACACCGCCTGCTGCCGCACGAGGTGAACTACCGCGCCAACTTGTTCGCGCTCAAGCAAGCCGGCGCCACTATGCTGCTCGGCTTCTCTGCCGTAGGCAGCCTGGCAATTGAAGTCAAACCCGGCGACCTGGCTATGCCAGAGCAGTATTTCGACTGGACCCGAGGGAACCGGCAGCGCACCTTCTTCGGCGGTGGCGTGGCAGCGCACGTCTCCACCGCCCAGCCGGTGAGCGCGGCGCTGGTGCACGCGGTGCAGGCAGCCGCCCAGCGCGCGGGCCTCACCGTGCAACGAGGCCTGACCTACGCCTGTGTGGAAGGCCCACGCCTGGGCACTCAGGCCGAAAGCCACTTTCTGCGCCAGGCCGGTTGCCACCTTGTCGGCATGACCAACGTACCCGAGGTGTTCCTGGCACGCGAAGCACAGATGGCCTACGCCACAGTGGGACTGGTCACAGACTACGACTGCTGGCTGGACGACCCAGTACAACATGTCAGCGTGTCGGGGATATTCGAGCTGTACGGCAAGACGCTGGGCAAAGCAGCCCAACTGCTGGATGCGCTGTTGAGCCAGCCTTTACCCGAACCAGAAGCCGCCATTCGCACGGCGCTGGCGACGGCCATGCTCACGCCTGACACGGCACTCTCCGTCGACCAGCAGCATTGGATGAACGTGTTGCGCCAGTGAGGTAGCCATGGACATCGTTGCACATGGTCTGTGGGCAGCACTGCTCTGTCGCTGGCGAGGTCGACAACGCCCAATGCCACGCCCCACGGCGACATGGACCGTTAGCTTGGCCATGGCGCCAGATTTGGCGCAACTCACACCCATTGCCATTGGCGCACTCGTGCTGCCGGAGGGCTGGACTGCAATGCAGGCGTATTTCCATGCGCTGCCGCGCTACCAGCCGGTACTGCCGCCATTGGTCGAGACGCTGACGCACCATTTGCACTGCACCATGCACAGTGCCGTCGTCGCCAGCGCAGTGGCTTTCATCATACTCAAATGGAAAGGCCATTTCTGGTGGCCGCTGGCAGGTTGGTGGCTTCACATCGGTATCGATGTCTTTACCCACTCCGCCGCCTTTTACCCTTCGCCCGTTTTCTACCCTTTCACACAGGCAGGCTTTGACGGGCTGGCCTGGAACACGCCCTGGTTTCTGTGGCTGAATTACACGACCATCGCGCTGGTTTGGTTATGGCAAAAACTCATACAGCCCCCCGAACGAAACGTTGACGCATAAAATCCCAACGCGTAATCGAACGGATTTGAACGGGTCAACGTGATGGGGTGAGAGGTTCGTTCTTGAGCAAGTTCAGTAACGGGTCATACCCCTGTTCCTTCAAGGCCTTGCCCCGCATCTCGTAAAGAGCAGCGTCGCCCTTGACCCCATGCCCTTCCAGCAACCGGTTCATGAAGTTGAACAGGCAGATGGTCAGGACGGCGTCGTGCAACGCGGCCTCATTCCAACCAGCGTCAAAAACCTTCTGCGCATCCGCTGTCGTCATCCGCGAAGGCTTTTGCGTCAGCTTGCGTGCGTAGCGAAGCAGTGGTTTGAGCTTCTCGTCAACGGGAGCGTTATCCACGTCGGCCAGCAACTGGGTCAACACATCCTCTGGTACACCGAACGCCTGTGCGGTCTGGGAATGCACCCCGAAACAATATTGGCAGGCATTCAAACCCGAGACGTAAGCGGCGATCAGTTCCTTGTCTTTCGGCGTCAGCGGCCCGTCGTTGCGCAGGGCTGCAGTGTGGAACATTACGAGGGCCTGCCCTGCCGCAGGATTGAGCGCCAAGATGTGGCGAACGCCGGCATCAGCCGGGAGCGATGCGAAATAACTCATGCACAGTCTCCAAAATCTGGGCTCAGGTATCAGTGGGCTCGACGCGCCCCATCTGGTTCTTTGCCGCACTGTAACTCGACACGCAAAATGGCACAGCGAAGTTGAGTAGCACATGCCACCACGAGACCTCGGCACCATGCCAGAGCGCTGGGCCCTGGTTGATGGAATTGAGAATGACGCCTACGACAAGTGCGACCTTGGCTGCTCCGAGCAATATGCTCGGAGCAGCCAAGGTTTGGAGGAACGTTTTTCTGGCGGGCGTCGGCATAGGTTTTGCTGTTACACACATCGACCGAGGATGACTTCGGGAATGCCCTTGAGGTCAGGGCATGCGTGGTGCGGTGGTGGCCCCAATTTCTCGAAGGGCAACCCTTGCCGGTTCACCCAACAGGTTTGAAATCCATACCAAGTAGCCCCTAGTGCGTCCCAAGCGTTGGAGGAAACGAACAGGAGCGACTCGACCGGCATTTTCAGTGTCTGAGATACCAGTCCGTAGCTGACCGGGCTGGTCTTGAACTGCCTGACCTTATCCACCGAGATAAGGTGGTCCAGATATGGGATCAATCCAGAACTTTCAGCCGCCGAACTCAACATCTCTGGCGAACCGTTGGACAGGATAGCGGTTGGCAAACCCATTGCCTTGACGGCGCGCAACACACCCTCGCATTCGGGGTAGGCGTCCAGTGTGGCGTAGCCTCTCATCAGATCCTCGACCTTCCCCTGGTCATAGGCCAGTCCCAGCTTGGCAAGGCTGTACTCTAGTGCTGCGCGGGTCAACACCCAGAACGACTGGTAATGACGGCTGCCGTGTGCCGAGGGATCTGACAGCGACACCAGACGTGAATACTCGATCTGCTTGTCGCGCCAAACGGTAGAGATCGCAACGCCCATGCCCGGGAAAAGCTGCTCGGCCTTGCGGCCAATGGAGTACACGTCGAACAGCGTGCCATAAGCATCAAACACCACGCCTCGAATGTCGGCCATCATCCACCTCCTCTTTGGGTCTCCAGGTCAAACCTGCGCTGGGTCTGGTATCGCTGCTCGTCCGATGCGCCGTCGTATTCGAACGTCACGTCTATGCGCGGAATTACAAGCAAGGCAATCTGTCTGGGAGGACAGACAGCCCAACGTATCGTCAATATGCCCCAATCCCAACGCGCCAAACAGGTTTTTTCTGACGGTAGGATGTCTAGATCAGCGCCAGGCAACGCCGTCGGCAACCAGCGCAACATATCCTCGTGGGTGCAACCCATTTGCCGACTGAAGCGCGGGGGGATTTGAGACGGTGTCATGACGTGCGGCGTTAAGCCACCTTGTAAGCAGCGAATCGTTCATCCACTTCTGTGCCAAAAGCATGGTTCGAATAATTGCTCAGCACTTTGACGGCAACAGCAAGGATGATGTTGAGCAGGTGGCTTTCGTCAAACCCAGCATCCAGGAAAGCTTGCACCTTCACTGGAGAGGGCTGGCCCAAGTTCTTCACCAGATCCTGGGTCAGGGCGAACAAGGCGGCCAGGCGGACATCAGGAATCGGCTGACCAGCACGGATCGCCTGCAGCACATCGCTAGGAACTCCAGACATTTTGTCGGCAATCATGCTGTGAGCGGCTGTGCAGTATTTGCAGCCGTTGGTCTGGCTGATCGCCAGGAAAACCACCTCCTGCTCGGCGGGCTTCAGGCCTGACTGCTTGCGGAAGAGGTCGTAGCCGTGCAGGTAGGTGCTCAACACACCAGGGACGTTGGCCATATTTGCGTACATGTTGGGGATAAAGCCGACCTGCGACAAGGCGATGTCGAGGATGGCTTTTTGCGCGCCCTGTGCACTGGCGTGATCAATCGGCTGCAGGTTCTGGATGAAGGCTTGTGTCATGGGTGATCCCGTTGGTGTTTGAAGGAGTTGAGATCGTATAAGGCCGAGGGCCACAAGGCTTGACCATTCGTCTCAGGGTATTGACCGCATGCGAAGGCAAACGCATCACTCATGGCGGACCCTGTCAGAATCCAATGAACATATAGATGAGAGTACAGCATGCAGCCCTATGATTTTGACTTTTTTGTGATCGGCGGCGGTTCTGGTGGTGTGCGCGCCTCGCGTGTAGCAGCCAGCTTGGGGGCGAAGGTGGGCATTGCAGAGGCCTTTCGCTATGGCGGCACGTGCGTGATCCGGGGCTGCGTGCCTAAAAAGCTCTTGGTGCAGGCCTCGCATTACGCCGAAGACCTGGAAGACGCGTCTGGTTTTGGCTGGACCGTACCCCCGGCTTCGTTCGATTGGCCCCGCTTGGTGGCGGCCAAGGAGCAAGAGATCACACGCTTGAGTGGCATCTACGAAAACTTGTTGAAGAACTCGGGGGTGCAGATTTTTCAGGGCCATGCCCGTTTTGAAGACCCGCACACGCTCAGCGTGAATGGCCAGCGCATCACGGCGCGCCATGTTTTGATCGCCACGGGCGGCACGCCTGCCTTGCCCAGTATTCCTGGCATCGAACACGCCATCACGTCCAACGAGGCCTTTGATTTGCCCACCTTGCCACGGCGTGTGCTGGTGGTGGGGGGCGGGTACATCGCGGTGGAGTTTGCGGGCATCTTCAACGGCCTGGGCTCCGAAGTGACGCTGATTCACCGGGGTGCGCAGTTGCTGCGCGGCTTTGATGGCGCGGTGGCGCAGCACCTGCACGAAGAGATCGCGCGCAAGGGCATCCGCGTCCTGACCGAAACCCAGGCCGCGTCGCTTGAGCGCATGGCCGACGGCCAGATTGCGGTGCAGCTGCAAGGCGCCGTGACGGGCGCAGAATACTTCGATGCTGTGATGTACGCCACCGGCCGCACACCACAAACCGAAGGCCTGAACCTGGCCTTAGCGGGTTTGAGCGCAGATCCGGGCAAGGGTATCAAGGTGGACGCATTTGGCCAAACTGCCGTGTCGCACATCCATGCCGTGGGCGACGTGACCGAGGGCATCGCTTTGACCCCGGTTGCGCTGGCGCAAGGTGGCGCGGTGGCCCGCAGTTTGTTTGGCCCGCAACGCCAGGCGGCGCAGCTGGGCTACGTCGCGTCGGCCGTGTTCAGCCAGCCCCCGATTGGAACGGTGGGTTTGGGCGAAGAGGCGGCGCTGGCCCAGTATGGCGAGATTGACGTGTACGAATCGCGCTTCAAACCGATGCGCCACACGCTGTCGGGCCGTCCCGAAAAAACCTTGATGAAATTGGTGGTCGACACCGCCAGTCAGCGTGTGTTGGGGGTGCACATGGTGGGGCCGGATGCCCCCGAGATCGTTCAGGGCCTTGCGCTGGCGTTGAACTTGGGCGCGACCAAGGCCGACTTTGACGCCACCATCGGGATCCACCCGACATCAGCCGAAGAGTTCATGACCTTGCGCGACAAGCGCAAGGTGCGGCGAGAAAAGTGATTGTTAGAAGACCGCTATCGCATCTTCATAACTTGTCTTGCTTTGACCATGTCTTCAAGACAAAGTTTTTCTTGGGAGTTTTGCAAAAGCTGAACTGCATTTCGCCGAATACTTCGTGCAACGCTGATTTCGGCTTCCGTCACTTTTGCATCATCACGTAGATTTAGCACGCGTAGTGCACCGGTTCCATATTGGTCTTTGATCACCTGATCCAGTTGAGCAATTTCTTTTTCACATTGACTTTTGTACTGAGGCACAGGTGGCTTGACATGCCAGCGGTAGTAGTAATTTCCAAAAGCCAAGAGCAAGATAAACAGACCGATAAAAATTTTACCGGAGTGGTTTGAGACTATTTTCCTCATTGTGTTTTCACTAGTCTTTTATCGGAGTTGTTCCAAGGCTAGCCAGGGTTTCGTTTCTAAAGCTGTCAGTCGCAACCCGCCAGTGAGTGAAGTTCTTATCAAGCGCAGTAACGTGTCTATCCTTGGTTCGATGGTTCCAGCAAAGCACCACTGACTCGCACCGCTTTTTATAACAATGCTTGGAAAACCTTGGACATCAACGTCAGAAAGTGCCTCATCGTGATCTTCTACGTCAATCCAACGCCAATCATGTTGAGGCTGCTCCATCTGCACATTTGAGAACGTGGTTTTGAATTCACGACAAATCACGCACCACTCAGCGCAAAGGCACCAAATCGTCAATTTGTGTTGATTTTCGGGTCTTGGCATACCTGAGATAGTGATTAATCATTAAATCAATTTTAGGTATGAATTTTCAAAAGTCCATGCTCCAAAAACTCAAGTACTTGACTAAACGTCTCATGCCTTAGGTCGGTGTTAGTTTTATGTGGCCGTCGTCAGCCAGACGCCCGGAGAAATACCCACCTCACGGACAAAGGCGCGGGTGAAAGCGCTAGCACTTCCATAGCCCACAGCATGCGCAACTTGCTGAATGCTTTTGCCTTGCTGCAACAGCTGTTGGGCCGTTTGGATGCGCCACTGGCTCAGGTAGTGCGCAGGAGTACGGCCTAGCACGGCCTTGAAATAGTATGCAAAGCGCGCACGCGACATCCCAGCTGTAGAGGCCAGGCGTGGCAAATCCCACTCCTGCGCCGGATCTTCGTGAATAGCGAGCAATGCCTTGCACAGTTTTGGATCCGCCAGGCCAGCAAGCAAGCCTCCTGATGCAATGCCCTGAGCCATGCAGTGGCGCAGCAGTTTCAGAATCAGCACTTCGCACAAGCGGTCAAGCACCGCTTGACGGCCGGGCTGGTCTTGAAACGCTTCTTGTCGCATCAGACTTAGCAAGGCCTCCGCGCCAGACAGCTCCGATAGTGGCACAAGCACCACATCGGGCAGTGATGCACTGACCGGATTGTTTACACCCCCGCCTAAAGTGATAGTGCCGCACACCACATCTGCGCCCGCATCATCATCGGTCAACAGTCTGTGCCATTTAGGTCTTGGCAAAAATAAAACGGTGGGTTCGGTCAGTTGTACCTCTGTGTGCCCTAGCATTTGCAGGGCGATGGGCCCACGTTCAATCAGGTGTAAATGCCCTTTGAAAACATCATTCTCGAAGTCGTGAAGACCACATATGTTTCCGCTGTAGAACACCCCAGCTCGCATCGACATGACTGACAAAGCGGCACTTAGTGAGTCCAAATTTACTCCCCTTTTATAATTAACATAGTTAAAATTTAAATGAAATTAAATTATATTTAATTGAAAAAAAATTCTCAATTTTTTCTTTGTACATTTATGTGCGAGCAGGAGCATTGAACCCGAATTTCATAAACAAGTGCCAAATCTCCATGAAATTCTATCGAGAAAGCACATCAACACAGGGCTCTGAAGTGGACCTCTCCAGTGATTCGCTAAAATCGGTCCATGATTTGCAGCATGTCCTCACGCTATGACAGCCCCGTTTACTCTCGGGGTTCAGGCATGCCACGCGGATACTTTTGCTCCGTTACGCCGCCTTGACGCCAATCGGGCTACACACCCGCTGATACTTTGACGTCTTCCCTTCGCCATTCGCGCGAAGGTAAATCCTCTATACATACTGAAGTCCCACTGATGCTGGGGCAAAAAATACTCATGTCATTTCAAACTCTCCAGCAAGACTGGTTTTCTAACGTTCGCAACGATGTTCTTGCCGGTCTGGTGGTTGCGCTGGCTTTGATCCCCGAGGCCATTGCTTTTTCCATCATCGCTGGCCTGGACCCTAAGGTGGGACTCTATGCCTCGTTTTCCATTGCCACCATCATTGCGTTTGCAGGCGGTAGACCGGGCATGATCTCCGCAGCGACAGGTGCTATGGCCTTGGTCATTGCTTCACTCGTCAAAGACCATGGCTTGCAGTACCTGTTGGCTGCAACGGTCCTGACCGGTGCCCTGCAAGTTGTGGCTGGTTGGATCAAGCTGGGCACATCGATGCGGTTTGTCTCTCGCTCGGTGGTGACGGGTTTTGTCAATGCCTTGGCGATCCTGATTTTCATGGCGCAACTGCCCGAATTGACAAACGTAGGATGGCAGGTTTATGCCATGACCGCCACTGGCTTGGTCATCATTTATGGCTTGCCTTACATCACCAAGGCGGTGCCATCTCCCCTTGTGACAATTGTGGTGCTCACTGGCGTTTCCATTTACTTGGGTTTGGACATCCGCACGGTGGGTGATATGGGTGATTTGCCCGATAGCCTGCCGGTGTTCTTGATGCCTGATGTGCCGCTGAACTGGCACCCATTTTGACAATGGGGATTGTTTATTTGACAAGGCGCTTTGTGCCGGGGGCTGCGGACTCCGGCATTCCTCAAGTCATGGCAGCGCTGTCCCCACAAACACCCAGAATTCAGCGTTCTATCTTCGTATCACTCAAACTCAGCCTTAGCAAAGCGGCACTCACCGCAACGGGGTTGCTGGCAGGTCTTTCTTCGGGGCGTGAGGGTCCATCCGTTCAAATTGCATCCGGAGTGATGCACAACGCCAGGCACTGGCTTTCAGCGAACTCACAAATCAAAGACTCTGGATTGATCCTGGCAGGAGGAGCAGCTGGCATCGCTGCGGCGTTCAATACTCCCTTGGGTGGCGTAATGTTTGCCATAGAGGAACTCTCGCGCCACCCCGAAGATCGACGCAGAGGACTGCTGATGGCTGCGATCATCCTAGCGGGTCTGATGTCAGTTTCTGTCTACGGAAATTTCACCTACTTTGGTGTTATCAACATTGAGCTCATCAGCTTTGCATTGTTGCTCCCTGGACTCACCGTGGCTGTCCTCAGCGGGCTGTTGGGTGGCATTTTCGCAAGACTGCTGATCTACTCCCTTCGCACGAATTCACGTTACTGGATTCACCAATTCCGAAGGGCTTATCCGATTTTGTTTGCTGGCTTTTGCGGCCTGATCATTGCCATCATTGGTCTGAGTACCGACGGAGCTACTTTTGGCAGCGGCTACGCGCACACTCGAGCCATGCTGGAGAACCATGATGATGTCTCCAAAACCTATGTTTTTTTAAAAATAGCCTCGACTTGGTTGACAACTTGGTCTGGGGTCCCAGCTGGGATATTTGCACCTTCACTGGCCATTGGTGATGCCCTCGGCAACGATCTTGCTGCTCTTCTGAGGTATCCAAACGCCCCAACATTGATCGCTTTAGGCATGGCGGGATTCTTGGCTGCAGTCACACAAGCCCCACTAACTTCCTTCATCATCGTGATGGAAATGATCACCGGCCAGCAACTGGTGCTCAGCCTGATGGCAAGCGCTTTGATCGCCAGTGGCATATCTCGAATGATCAGCCAGCCGCTTTACTCTGCTTTGACCTTATCTCAACTCAAAAGGCTTACCCCTTCAACTTATCACCGATAGCCACCCTACAGTAATAGCCAGGCATGCAGATGACGCGGTCGACATCAATTCTTTCGTACTCGCCACTTTTAAGCTCACCCTTGATGGCGCCGGTTTGGTCGATCAGTGCACCCAAATACCACAGCTTGATTGAAGCTGTTAGCGGTCGTGCAACGCAGTGATGAGCTCGGTTTCGACTGGGCTGATGGCCACCAAACTTGACGAGCTCGGGCACGCCTAGCTTGGAGCGAATAGGAAGAGCCGCTCGTGCTGCAGCACTTGCCTGAGAAGAATTCTGACTTCACGTTGCTCGAAGGCCTCCAGGTCTTCGAGGCGGTAGTAAATGGCAAGCACTTGCTAGAAGATGGGCAGACCATCGTCCTGCCAGCGCAGCTTTTGGAGGCTGCAGGGAGTGAAGCCCAGGCGCTCAGCTGCCTCTCGCGTGGTGAGCAACCTGGGGGCCATACATGGCTTGTTTGAAATGTCATACCCGCATGAACGCTCTGGCAGGGACACAAGTCAAGCGAATGGACCGCGATTTTTTGGGACTTTGGCTACGGGCTCTGCTCCAGGGCTCGGGCTTGCTCCGCATACCAGCGCTGGAATGACAAGACCATGAGCGTGGCCTGCGCGGCGTCGCTGGCCAATTGCTCACAAGTCACGGGGATCTGAGCGCTGGCGGGATCAGATACAGCGTGGGAGGCGGCTTCATCAGCACCGGTGGCAGGCTCGGCATGGGCGGACACGGTGCTGGGACCGTCGGGGCTGGAGTCTGACTTGCGCAAGCGCTCAGCGTCAGTGCGCTGGTCATTACCCCCAGGCGGAGCAGTGACCGGCGAGGTAGGCGAAGTGGGCGGTTTTGGGGGCCGCCACAGGTGCTGAAGTTGGTTTTTTCGGGTGTCATGTTCGGTGCTGATGCGCTGGTTGATCTGTTCTTGTTGGGTTTGAACTTGGGCTACCTGCAGGGATTGGGCTAAGGCAGCGGTTTGTTGCTGCAGGCGCTCTGCATCCCAGGCCTGCTGGACGCCCTGCTGCCCCAGACGGTGGCCGGCCCAAAACAGGCCCGCAGCCATGAGGCTTGAGACGATCCATCGCAGGGGTAAGGCGCCGAGCCAGGGGATAAGCCAGGCAGTCATGAGGCCTCCGGCAATGCGTCAGGTGGCGGGTCCAGCGCTTCAAGCTGGTATTTGTCGATCATGTTGATCAACTTGTCGGCATAGCGCGGGTCGGTGGCATAGCCTGCCTTGGCCACCGCCTGCGCAAAAGTCTTGCCCGTGGTGCAGGCAAAGCAAGCGGCATACCGCTTGTTGCGACGCAAAAACTGGCCATGGTCGACCAGACAAGCCTGCCAATCGGGGTAGGCACGCCAGTCGGCCGGGATCACCACCCACTGCTTGTTCAAAAACTCGCGGGTTTTGAGGGTGATGCGCTGACCCGTCCAGCTGCGGTCGGCCTTGATGCCAAAGAGGTTCTTGGCACACTTGGCCAGGCCCGACTCACCCCAGCCGGACTCCAGCGCGGCTTGCGCCACCACAAAGCTGGCCGGGATGCCCGTCTGCAGGCGACTGGCTTGGGCTGCAGGGCCGATGAGGGAGATGAAGTCTTGCGGTTTCACAGCATCTCCCTCACATCCTTGGCCACCTGGTCAATAGAGGCGTCGCGGCGCTGGCCAATGAAATTGAACACCCAGCGCACCATGGCCCAGCCTGGCAGGCCACAGGCGAACATGAGACCGCCCAGGGCGCACAGACCCACCGTGGAAAACGCCCAGTGATGCAACTGGAAGTGCTCCACCGTGATGGCGCCGCCACCAATGCTGGAGACCACGGTACTGATGAGGCCCACGGCCCATTCACGTTTGTCGCGCGGCGGCGTCATGAGCATTACGACCACCGCTGCCAGCGTGGCACCGCTGGCGACAGCGGCAGCAGTGCCCCCAAAGGCCTTGTAAGCAGCGGCCGCCCCTGCCACGCCAGAGCTTGTCGGTTCAGGCATACGAGTCTCCAAAGTAAAAAGCCCGCACTGACCAGGTCAGGCGAGCGGATGTTGGGATGGATGGGTGTTGAATCAGGTGGCGACCGATGTGTCGTGCGCCAAGATGGGAATCACGCGTTTGCGGGGCTGATGTGGAATGCCGTGGACTTGCCCAAAAACGTCTTTTCGGTCCTGCCTGAAGTCACCGTCGATGTAGTACGGGATGCAGCCGGTCAGGTATTCGATGGCAGCGGCCAGAAAGGGCACATTGTCAGAAAACGCTGCGTCACAACCAGCGTCCCAAAGCGGCCCATCCAGGAACATGCACGAGCCTTTGCAGAGCTGCAAGACTGGACAGCTGGGGCAGTCGGCTCTTTGGCTCCAGTGGGTAGAAGTCCGCATCTGTACGTTGGCCAGATCAGTGAGGTGGCCGGTCTTGTGCGGCTGGCCGTTGGGGGAAACAGCCGCAGCGCTCACGTTTTGGCAGGTAAGGACATTACCGTGCAGGTCCACGGCCAGATGACTGGCGTGGTCCATGCCGCACTTTTGCCCCAGGGAAGTGGCAGGTCGCGCAGTCCGGATGGATTGCACGAAATCCATGATGCGCTGCTGCGCAACCGACATGCGAGAAGCCAGGCCCATCCGCAGCTCTTTGTAGGCCTGGGCCCTGAAGTGCAAATGGTCCTGAGGAGTTTGCAGGGTAGCTGCCAAGCCACCTTCGTCATAGGGGTCAATGAAAGCCCCCTCCCCGATGCGCACATCCTGGCCAAATCGTTGCTGCAACCAGGCCTGAATCTGCGCGCGGCTCTGATTGCCCGCATGCACCATGGAATTGATGCTGATGCGGCCTTGAGGATGAAGCCGTGCATAAAGCGCCATGATGGTTGCGTACCGCTCAGGGTCGCTGAGC